>JAABUS010000060.1_pt1 | contig 237174 bp, 64 predicted proteins | sample 5560161 | NCBI WGS metagenome assembly JAABUS01 (sample SAMN10711885, study PRJNA513376) | rock metagenome | isolation source: Antarctica rocks | place: Antarctica: Victoria Land, Trio Nunatak nord | collected 2016-01-04
GTGTGGGAGGTCGGTGGGGTGCCGGCGGATGCGGAAGGGAGGTGTTGGTGGAGGGTGATGGATGTGAGGGCGCAGCGGGGATGGGTGAGAGGGAGGGCGACGGCGCCGGAGAGGGCGCGGGGGGGTGGCATGGATGGGGAGTGGGTTTGGGGGGAAGAGAGGTCGGTTTTCGGGGTTGGGGATGAGGTGAGGTTGAGGGATGGCGCTAGGGGATGGGAGGCTTGGCGGAGATCGGCGCATGGGGGTTATGCAGGGTGCGCCTTGTAAGTTGTGGCTGGATGCGGTCTATGTATGCAAGGTTGTGCATAAGCATTCGGATCTTGGTTTTCTGGTAGGTTTCTAGTATGTTATACATGATCCAAGTTTGATGACGCGGTGATGAAGAGAGGAGATACATTCGATTAGGAGGATATCTGATCTACCAATTAACATCGATCGCAATTCGAATCGAGAGTCCTTCCTCGCAAAGCTTGTGATGTACCTTTTTCATGAAAATAGTACTGCAAATTTTTATCGTCTCGTGTATCCTCGATCTAATGTATATATGTCGAGCTGATACAGTCTGGCACCAACAAGTGGACCTGATGAGAAAGATGATGCCGACATTTCCAGGATATCCATTCCCCAGAGAACTTTGGGAGCCTTGTATGGAAAAGCCAATTGCGTAGTCAAGACACAGCGAGTACACAGGTGATGCGCCGGCCATGTCCCTCGCGAAAGCTCGCCGATGGACCGGAAATGATGGGAATGTAATTGAAACGCATCTACATCCGCCTATGAAAGTAACTGCAAGCCGGCGTCTGCGTCAGAAGTCCCAGGCACGAGTTTCTCTCAGACTTCACTTCATCTTATCGCAAACAGCGTTGAAGGGGCGAGGAGTAGATCTTGATCCTTTTTATTGCGTCTTTTTCCTCTACCGACCGCCGCAAGAATCTGCCTGCTATCATCCGTACTTTTTAAACAACCCAGAGCCCATTGGCAGGCCAGAGAGAAAAGAACCACAGCTACCACGATGAGTTGACGGCTTTCGTTTCAACTGTGACCTTTGTTTCGTCATACTCACTTGGCAATGACGCTGCGTTGTATTTTGGACGAAAGGCGTCGTATCGGTTGCGGTCGTCCATGTCTCGGGGATCCTTCCCCCCAAAAGTACATTTGCGCATATGGTCATTTAATTTCGCCGAGCTGTGGGCGCTTGCTTTCCAGGTCACGATTGAGTTTCAGAAAAGCATGCTGGGCCCGTACCCCTGAAGACCAATGTTTAGTACGGGCTCCATGAAGGTACTTGTCCACCAGTATCTGGCCCACGACCGGTTCATTGCTATTGCTAATGTAGTCTTTGACATGCAACTAGAACCAGGGATGTGCCGGGTGGCTAATTTTCTGTAGCAGACTGCTGTTGAAGTGGTCATTCGTGAGACGGCTGGTAACGACAACGCCGTGGTCTTTCGAAATTAACGTCACATCAGATTTCGAGTCCATCTGAAATCTTGATAATGTTCTTTGTCTTTCCTATAATGGCTGGTATGCTTGCCACTGGATGATAGTCATTCTATCATAGTTGTTAGCTTCCGTGGCTGCAGCACAACCACACCCAAACTACCACAGCTCCCTGCTGCGCCATAGGAGAGATCTGGCCTCTCAGTCCGCGACGCGGTGCGATCAACCCAGTGGTGTCGACGAAATTGATCGCTTGATCAGAGAATCCGTACTTGAACAAGCTGCCCTCGCCAGAGGCGCCCGCGTCGCCACCGCCGACCCCGATCAAGGGAATCTCCACGACAACGGGGCGCGATCTGAGACCGTCCATGGGCGCATTGCATTCCCTTAACACAATTTATGAACTGTACGTTGGCGTCCAGGACACGTATTTGGTGGCAGATGTTGATCTTGATTTTCCGAGTAAGAACAGGTTGACAGGTGCTGTTAGTCGAGTCGTGACTGATCCGGCATGATTTGTTCGTCCTGTAGATGTCTTCGACTTTGGCTGCCATAACGGCAACATCTTCTCGTGACGATCCATTGCTCTAGGGTTGAGATTATCATGGAAGATCAGGCAGAGCTTGCAAACGAAATGCGAATTGTCTGGTGATACGCTCTCCACTCGTGCCCAGAAAAACGAAGAGCGGATCTTCCAGAATAGCTGGCACAATTGCTACAAGGAAGAATTACAGCAGCAAAAGCAGACGAGATGTACCTACCGTGAACATCTCGACCGAGACGAAGAAGAAAGTAGCACGAACGAGTAATTTTGAGCCTATGATCAATCCTTGACGTGTAGCTTTCGTTCCATACATCCTAAAGATCGTATAGCAAGTCAAGATACATAGTGAAGTCGACCGAACGAAAACGTGTCGCATAGATCTTCTCCGAAGGGCTTCGAGCTTGATTTCTTTCAGCTGAAGGACGTCGCTTTGAGGTACCGAGTTGCCAACGCTAAAGAGTCGCCCTGAATGAAGCTGCTCGGTTATTAGAATAGGTGCTGCCATGCTACTGGCTACATACACGATGACTGCCGTACTAAGAAACGTGAATGCTCGAAACGGTAGATGCATTCAGGCTTCGAAAGGACTTCTCTGGACAGCACCACGGGCATTCTGAACGTGAGTTCAAATCGAATGATGACAAGATCGGGGCTTGACTAGACTACAAACGGGTTGGAATCGACGATGATATTCCATTATACAGGACGAGGCTGATGCCGCAGATGAGATTTTGGAGGCTTGGTGAAACTGCGCTATACCCAATCGGGCGCACTATCAAGCTGGGCGGGGATCAAAGCGTTGTGCAGCGCTTGATGGTGACTTCTACCTGAACACAAATTGGTTAAATTGAAAGTTTGTCAGAGCACCTCGCCGTGCCAGAACTCCTCTCCGTTTGTGTTGTCTGCAAATATGCACAGCGCAAGTGTTACGATTCTTCAGAAAGTCGCTGTTCGCCTTCTCGTTCCCATCATCGGGCTTCCCGGACTGCTCGTCTATGGTACGATGTCCATGATGCACCCTGATCCCGCTAAATGCACAGATGGCCGTCCCAGAAATGCATTTTCGCAATGCAAATTCAATTCTACCTTCTTGATCTCCTGGTATCTCGGGTCCTTCGGTCTGACGATTCGCTACCTGGATCTCTGTCAGCTCATTCTCTTATTCTCATTGCAGTCAGAGATACTCACTTGCGCTGGTATAGTCACTGTACGTATAGCTACTACCAGTGCCGTAGCTCTCCTTATCCTTCTTGTCTCTACTGCGCTTGAGCCCGAGGAGGAGCGCCAAAGCACCTAACCCGCCACCGACGGTCAAGAGGCCGCTGAGGCCTGAGCTCTTCTTTTCTTTCTGAGGTCGGGCAGGTCCTTGGCCGAACCACCTTCGTCCGCCGGCTCCGCCGCCAGTCCCTGAATGGTGATGCGAGTATCGCTCTTCGGTGATAACTTCCGTCTTTTTTCGTCTGCCACCGAGACCAAAGAATCTGAGAAGAGTGTTGAGTAGGCCTTTGAAGCACAGACAGCCGCATATGAGCAGGAGCAGAAGTATGCCCAGAAGCACACCGATGACGATACCCGCAATCTGTCCGCCTGTCAAGCCATTGTTGGACGTTGTCGATGCCATCCCGGTGGTCCCTGCACCGGCCGAGGCCGTAGGCACTGCGGATGAGTAGGCTACCGTTGTCGTTGCTGGGCCTGTGGATGTGGTTGTGTAGGTGGTGGCGCTGGTCGGACGAATGTATGCTGACCCAGCTGTTGCAGTGGACATCACCGAACCCAGATAGCTGCTGCTGACATCGTTGACGGCGGTGTTTGATGCGCTGCACTGCCCTGGGTACTGGCAGTATTGTCCGGTAGCGCAGCAGATGTTCCCACAAGGGGTTTCACCATAGGAAGGAGCACATCCCTGTGTGACAGCGGGCGCTACTAGTGCTGTTGCAGACGTGGCCTGCAAGCTGTACGTCGATGTCCTCAGGACGAGATCGGTTTCGGTATATGTGGTCGTGTATAACTGCCATTGACCGTTATTTCCAGCATTGGCTTGCACATTGCTGCCACTACCGCTGCCGCACTGAGCTTGATTGCTGGAATCGGTATAACATTGGCCTGCCGCTTTACAGCAGAGTGATTGGTATCCGCAAGGAAATGCGCATTGTCGCTCCACTAGATTGCTTTTTTCGGCTTCGACGATTTCATCTCGAGGGAATGGCGATGCGTGGATGGTATGCGAAGATGATAGGATGACCGCGAGGAGGGAGAGAAGCGTGGGTGCATGTGGTTGTCTCATGGTTGAGGAATGTGTGGAGTATAGTCGTGGCCGCACACGAAGGAAAATTGATCGATCGTCCCCCGCTTGAACTGGCGATCCGCCTGCTTCCGCTGAAATCTGTACACAGCACGCCCGTGGCAGATGCGACGATAGTCAGTTGCAAAGAACGAGCGTATGAGTAATGAGCGTAGTGAAGGGGAATTGGGGAGGAAAGTCAGGTATGCAAGCTTAGGTTATCAAATTGAAGCTCCCCCAACCACCCGGTCTCGGCCAGCCACCACTAATCCGAACCAATCGATCGAGCTGCACAGCGGTACGAGATCTTGTCGTAAAACGTGTTCCACGGACGATGACGGATATCAGTTGAGGCTCATGAAGGTGATCTGTAAGTTCACAAATGTAATCGTCGCACTCTTGGGCCTCTGAGGCATGATCTTACAACTAAAGTATTGACAGCCCGTGGCGGGATCGGCCGCCCCAGCAACGTGCCTAGCAACAGGACAGAAATCCCCATAATCTCACCTACATATAATGGATCCCTATGTCTTCTGATGGTCTTCTTGACCTACGTTGCTCACTCTGATCGTCTCATGTCATGCCCTGCACACTTCGCAGGTTGCGAAAAGCAAGTATGATCGGGTTGGTCGGGTGGCTAGCGACCCACTTTTTCCACCTATCGCTTATCGATAATGCGAGGCGCCAAGGATGCCAAGGTGACGGGAGTGTGCCCGAAGATCGTCCGGTATTCAGATTGGAATGAGGGCCACAGTATAAGTACAGTAAAGTAGTAGACCCTTAGTCCCTGGACCTGTTCCACCTATCGAGCTAGCCCGCCTCAGCTGAGACGTGTCTTCGAGGAGCAGTGTAAAAAGGGTTGATCACTTTGTAGTAGGTCGATTCCTATAATGGCGCTGGTCGAAAGGAGTGGGGCGTCTTCTTTTTTACGATACAACATCAATGCTCGCACTTGTAAAACTAATCGACGGAAAATGAATGTGCCAATACCATTCATGTCAGGACTGAGCCTGTTCCGCTTCTCCAATTCGACCATATCGACCTTCTCTCGCAACAGCAACACAGATGTCAAAAATGCTCTTGTTCCCCAGAATCTGAAAAACCTTGACCCCCGTATCAATCTCTTTACTGAACCAGCCGCGGATCTCCACTGCAACCAGCGAATCAACACCAAGAACGTACATGGGCTTGGCCGCATCAACGTCCGCTTTGGGCACGCTCATCAATTCCGACAGCTTTTTCGTCAGAGCTTCTGCGATTATTTCTGCCGCTTCTTCCGGAGTCATAGAGAAGAAGGTGCGTCAAAGAGGGCAAGGTCTACCTTCAAAAGATGCCCAGTGGTGATACAAGTCTCCTGTCCACTCAGCCTGATGTTTGGCTGCACACTTTTGGCCAGGCCGAGCTCAACGTACTTCACGGTTCTCTCCGTTGCTTTGATGATGTCCGAAAGCAACATTGTTAAAGCGCTTTCTAGGGATTTCAGTCCGTGCAGATTTCCCTTCGATTAGCATCTGCCAAAATGCATTGCATGTAATCGCTTCTTCCGGGAATTTGAGGGAAAAGCCAATTACGGCTATCGATATACTTTCGACGCGGGCGCAGCTAAAACAGGAGCTTGCGGAGGAATACTGAAGGGATGATGGTTCCAGCGTCGAAAGGCAGCACCCATTTGGAAGCATAGCGTCTTCTCAAGAGACAAGACCGATGACGTACTGTTTGAAGATGAAGAGCTTCAAGACAGCAAGTTTCTGAGATTACCGGCACGGCAAACATCAGAAAGCTGTATGCTCAGGTTGATGCAAGCCAAGGGTGTTGTAGCTAGAAAACCAAAAGCTTGGGGCGCAAAGCCTGAATCAGCATACCTATCACACCTTTCAAGATACTGATTACGGGGTAGAATGATTAAGGCAGCTTTAATTTGGTCTGATACCTCGGGCTAGATCGGAATTGAATCTTCCTGCGGATCAAGACCGTTGTGGATCATCGACCAAGTCTTAGCTGCCATGCAAACTCGCCCAAAAATAATTGCAGGGAGCCCAGAAGAAGCCTCGAAAACATATCCAAATCTTTAACGTACGTTTGTCGCTCACCTTCCCAGAGACTCGAAGGATTGAGGGCGGACCCACCTCGACCGAAACTCTGTGCAGCATCGAGGCGTAGCAGACATCAGCCTTCAGCAGCTACTTATATTCGCGCCAATGTCATAGAGTAGCATAAGAAAGCATCAGCTTGACAACGGAGACAACGCTCGAGATCAAAACAGCGATGTGGATCATACGTGTAAGCTATGCAGGACAGGGCTCAAAAATGGTAACATAACGTTGATGGTACATGTCTTCAGAAACAGGCAAGCGGTTGTCTTAGGAAGGCTATCGCCTCCACACCAGAAACAGCAGTGGAGATGAGATAAAATGCAGGATGAGATCTAAGGAAATCGCCATGATAGGACATTACCTGAGGCAGCTTTTGCGAAGTCACAGACAGCCAGTCAAAGCGATAAAATGGATTGGCTAGCAATGAAAGGGTAGCGCGATGCTAAAGTACATGTATCTGACGGCCATGAAGCATACAAAAGAACGGAATTGATACTGCTTATGTGTTGATCTAGCCAGGACATGGCAAGCACGTCACGCGGGCCACGGCAAATTGATACTCTAAGCGCTCGGCGGCATGGGCAGCAAGCGGCAAGCCTCTAATGTGACACTGCCGCTCGCATCTTGGTGGCTGAACTTCTACATGAACGAAGGATTTAGGGTGGGTGGCACGGATGATTCTCTTCCGTCAGCTGGCAGCTTCCCCGTCGGCCTGTGGCCTATCTGTCGGTTGGTGGTCTGTAAAGAAGGTTGTTTGCATATTTTAGGTTCCAATCCTATTCGCGCTGGTCCAACGGTGGACAGGGTGTCTTCTGTCATACTGCGCCCCCACTTATTTGGTTTCTGGATGAAGTCAGGTACGAGAGCCTCCCAGTTTTCGAAATTGGAATTGGGTGACAACAGGCAATCAAGATGGCTCCCAACGATGAGATGCTCATCGACCGAATACCTGCTGTCTCCCCTCGGCCTGTGCCAATGAAGATTCTGGCTTTTGGCATGTCGCGCACCGGTACTATGTGTTCGTACTTCCTCGCTAAGGTCTGTCGTCGAATCCTCAATCGATACTAAACCCAGTAGCAATGCAACATGCCCTTCAGAAACTGGGCTACAAATCTTACCACATGACCGAGGCAGGGTCAATAAAGCATTCAATTACTGGTATGAGGCGCTCAAAGCCAAATTTGAAGGACAAGGGAGGCCTTACCGGCGCGCGGAATTCGACAAGCTGCTTGGTAATTATTGTGTATGTTGATGGAATCGACATGATTCCGTGCTGAAACGTAACATTCCCCTTCCCCAAGTTTGTCCCCTTTTTGCCTTCCCATTCATCCAGTCCGTTGAAAATGGTGGGAGGTGAAACGCATAGCGGAGCTCATCGATACCGAGGCACAGCTTCAGAGAGCCTCCCCGACCGACTGCCAAGTGCGGTCTATTCGATTTTGGAATCCCAATCGTGGCGCCGAAAACAAGAGCTTGCAAACGGAGGTAAGGCTGCTTGATCTCTCTTGGAGCCGCAAGGCTTGCTTGCGGCAGATTATTCGTCTGCATAGAGGAAACGAGGGTTGAAACTATGGGAAGAGAGAGAGGGTTGAGTAGGGACGAGAGATACTTCCATAAAATTCAATCGACACGTAGAGGCTCGTCTTAGACCATCATGCTCGACCCAGAAGCGACTGCTTGTTTCCTCCCAAGTCTGGCAGCCATAAAGCGACTCGCCTTCTTCCCCTGCTCTTCCCCCTCCGCATCGAGAGGAATAATCTTTTCCTCGTCCTCTTCATCCTTGTGAAGAGACCCACCTTGTCGATAGATCATACGGTTTCTTTGAAGGTAATACTCAGTTGTCGCTTCTTGCTCGAGGAGCGTCAGAAACAAATTGTCTGGTTCTCAGAGTAAGGTGTCAGGATTGGCAGGAACGATGTCCGGTCTGTCGATTATATTCTCAGCTGGTGGGCGGTCCAAAGGGCCAGATAGCGTTTGTCGAGAAGGTTGTGAGGCGAGAAATAAGAGAGAAAATCAGAGTGTTGGACTTGAAGGAGCGCATTCCGTTATTTTGGGTAAACATTGAATGCGCTCCCAATTGGCTTTTCCCATACGTCGATCTCTGAAATCGATATGACCATCGTCTGGACCACTTGTTTGCATGAGAAACAATCTGAGAAATGCACCGGTTTTTGGCCCAGATACGGCCCGTTTGTAGGCATCTCCGCCCCCTTGAAGATCCAATTCCCGCTTAGTAGAAGCCTAACGTGATTCTGATGAACTGTGTAGTGAACTACCTATCAACTTGTCAAATGACATAAGATCTAGTGGTTGGTTTGTGACTGATAATAATATTGAGTCTGTTTGAACTACAGGTGCACAGTATGAAAAACGACCGGAAAGCGCTAGACCCGATACAGCTAGCCCGATATCGTCAATCCCAGCATATGGATTAACAATCTGCCCTCCTTAATGAATAGAAAACGATGTCCCCGTTGCGAACACTGTCTACATGTAGCATGGGAAGAGGAAGAAAGCGCGATATTTTAGGCGCAAGACGCGTGTGTCTCTCTGTCAAAATCCCAAGCAGTCAACCGACTTCTGTTACCTCAGGACAGGCCCCTTTGAAGGCCGCAATGCAGGGCCAGTTCACATTCGATAAGGGATTGACTTCGCATGCAGACCCGGCAGGGGAAATAAGCCCCACTTGTGATTCTGAGTTTCGCTCATGTCGCCAGTGCTAACGATTGACGCCCAGTTTGTCAACCACGCATCCTAACAGGACCGTCCGCGAGCGGCCCTCGAAGCCCCTCGAAAACCATGACGCCGGCACACTGTGTCGTCAATCGATACTTCATACATCTCTTTAGACCACCATTTGCCCAGCAAACCCAATTGCAACTCCAACTCCAACTCCAACGCCCATCCCAACCCCATACATTCCGGCGCATCCTGTTGGAGCTGCGTTCGTAGAGGCCACAAATGAGCCTCCAGCAGTTTGAGCGGCCGCACTACCATAAGTCGCGCAGCCCGCAAGCTGCAAGTTGTGGCAAGCCTCCGTGCTCAGACTGGAACAGATCGAAGCCGCGGTTATGTCGGGTATCGCTGCGGGTTTTGTAATGCCAACACCTGCGCCGGAAACCGTGACGCCGCTATCGCCACTCTCCAGGGTATATGTACATTTCGCGAACTCTGTGGCACAACTGGAATAGGAGGATGTGCAAATGGCTGCGTTGGGGAAATTGGTCGGTAGATATGGGAAAGGGTAGTAGGTATTCGACACAACTCTCCGCCCTCCACTTCCTGTGGTCTGTGCAGACGACGCTGGTGTGCCGGTAGCTGTAGCTACGGCAGACCCTCCGATTGTCCCCGTACATTGCGCATTCTCAGGGCAGCACCCGACCCGACCCGCTTCATCGACAGCGCAGCGAGCTTTCGACATGCAGCAGGATGCTTTGTCGCCCATGGTCGCGCAGGATATTCCGGACCCACAGTTGCCATCTCTGCGGAAGAGGTCGAGTACGAAGCCATTGTAGGTTGTGTCTTCATTGTAGGGTTCGAAGAAGGGAGAATACTCTGTCGCAGCTGAATTAAGGATGAGCAGAAGTGCGAATATGGTAAGGCGCATGGTGTATCGTTGTCGAGGAATGCGCGCTAAACAGGAGAGTATGTCGGAGAGGGTAGACTAGCAAATCATAAAGACCTAGAATGATAATACTCTCATTGATATCGTAAGCTTATAAGTCCAAATGATCGACCTGATATCTCCAGCTGAACTGGTAGTAATATCTTTGACGATTGGGCTCTTTCTGCTTTGTTTACTGCAAATTGGTTGGAGGGCCGACGGCGGCGGCTCCGGAGAAAAGGTATTTGCCGAGTCCTTTTAACCCACGCGTCTTGCAAAATCGAGGATCTCTAAGTTTGAAACAGAAATGATGTTGCTGAGTTCTTGCATAGTGTGCTATAAGAATGGATGTCGAGCTACCAAGGCCCCTTCCTTGGTGTGCACACTTTGTTTTCTGCCTCTTTGTATGAGCTATACCCGGCCGTGAGAGACAGATGATATTCCGACCATCAAATACCGAAGTATTTCGGCGCCAGATTCTTCAGGTCTCCCCAAACACTCGACCAGATCTCTCTAGTCGTCTTGCAAAGCGCCAATTACATCATCAGGATCATGGTGCTCGCCGTCTGTCCAGATTCTGGACCCCCACGGGTGGGATCGCTCCCACCAGCGTGGAGGACTCACACGCCTTACTTGTTCGAGCAGGATTTGTCCGCCAGACTCATTCTGGGATCTTTCAGCTACTCCCGCTTGGCCTGCGAGTTCAAGAGAAGCTCGAGCGGCTGATTGATAAGCACATGCTTCGCCTTGGTGCATCTAAAGTCTCGTTGCCTACCCTATCCTCGGAAGAGCTATGGAGAAAGTCTGGAAGGCTCGACAAAAGCAACCAAGAGCTTTTCCGTCTTCAAGATCGTAAGGGAGCGAAGTTGATCCTATCTCCAACCCACGAAGAGGAAATTACGTCGCTCGTTGGCGATATTGTAAAGTCGTACAAGGACCTTCCGTTGCGACTCTATCAAGTGTCTCGCAAGTACCGGGATGAAAAGCGCCCTCGGCAAGGGCTTCTGCGGGGTCGAGAATTCCTTATGAAGGACCTTTATACGTTTGATACCAGCAGCGAAGAGGCACTGGCGACTTATCACAATGTACGACAGGCTTATGATGCCCTCTTGACGGAGCTAAAGGTGCCTTATTTAGTAGCTGAAGCAGATTCGGGCAACATTGGAGGCGATTTGAGTCACGAATACCACCTGCCAAGTGACCATGGAGAAGATTCGATTATCAGCTGCAGCGAATGTGGCTATGCGGTCAATGAAGAGTTGACGGGCGCACAGGTAGTCGTTTCAGAGGTTCAATCAGATCCTCTGAACAAGCACGGCGCCGTCAAAAGTGTCGGATTGTGGCGTGGCATTGTTCATGATCGATCCACCATCATTGAGATCGCCTACCCAAAGACAATCGAGTGGACTGATGATCTTGGTCATTCCCAGGCTTGTCAGGTGGAAGTATCCACGGCCAAAATCAAGTATCTACTTCCTGAGGTTGATCTAAGCGTAGACTTATCCTCAGGGAATGGGCTCTTGGACAGTGATTCCAATTATGAATCCTTAGGGCATGGTGACGCTCGTCAAATACTTAAATTGAACGATTATCGCATTTCTGATGAAAAATGTGGAAACGCCACTACAAACGAAGCTACAGAAGCATTATCAAACCGTTTCAAAAAGGGCACCCGACTCAATTTTATCAAGCCCTTAGAAGACGACAAGTGCCCAAAGTGCTCCAGCAGATCAATCAAGGTCACAAAAGCCATCGAAATTGGCCACACGTTTCATCTCGGCACCCGCTACAGTGAGCCTCTGGGACTGTGCGTCGTCTCTAAGCCATCACAGCAGCCGCACCAGGAATCGAAGACACCGCAGAGTGCGCAACAGGAGAAGACTCCTCTGCAAATGGGCTGCCACGGCCTCGGCATCTCCCGCATGATCGCGGCCATTGCATCAACATTCGCCGACTCCAAGGGATTAAATTGGCCTACCATGATGGCACCGTTCCAAGTGGTGATTGTGGCAGGAAAGGAGCATGAGGCTGGTGCTATTACGGTTTTTGAGAGACTGACTAGTAATCTTTCAACGCCGAAAAAGGAGACATTGCCGGGGCAAATGGGTACTTCTACGATCGACGTTATCGTCGACGACCGCGAGAAAAACTTCGTATGGAAGATGAATGATGCAGATCTGATCGGGTACCCGGTCGTAGTGTTGCTAGGCAGGAGCTGGGCTAAAGAACGCTCGTGTGAGCTTCAGTGCCGAAGGTTGAATGTCAAGAAGAATGTCCCTCTTGATGACCTTCATACCTGTGTCCGGGAGCTTTTGGATCAACTTTGAGCAGGCTTGAACTTTTCGACGGCCAAACCATTGCGCAGTAGGCAATGCGAAAACCGTAAGCTATCTTTGTCAACAAAGTCCTGGATACTTTCTAGACACAAAAATTATTAAGGCAAAAGACAATCACAAGACCATTATCCGAAAGATTATATTTTAGGTCAACGTACTTTTCCCAATCATCCTCAAGCTTTACTCTCGAGCATCCGCACACCATGACGATCAGTAAATCCAACTACACTTGCCTCGAGCAAACCTCAATGACTGTCAGCGACGAACAGGAACAGCTCCTTAATGTCAAACGTCTGACGCTGGCCGGAAAAGTGTTGCAGGCCGGTCATGTACATGCGCCCAGCGTCGAAGCACTCATTCTGAAGCAAATAGAAGCATCACAGCGAAACAATCCCAACCATACTTGCCACAAACTACCCACAAGTCTTGAGCAAGTCGCACTAACGGTCGTTTCCCAGCCCCAAAAATACATTGTCGGCGACGGAGAAGAGCTCAAACACCTAGTACTGGCTCGAAAAGTGATGGAGACCCGTCATCTACACTTACCCACCTTCAACGCGCTCTCCCTAAAGCGAATCGAAGCGCTAGAGCAGAACATTACCATCAAGAAGCAGGATCCTCGCCCTTCGCGCACATCAATACTCATGGACCAGCCTTCGGCCGAACCCTCAATAGCCGCTCTTGCTGATACTTCATTCTTAGATAAGGCAATACCGCTTCGCCTTGACCTGCGCCTTCATCACTAAATCGAACAAGGTTGCAATATGCATGTTCGGCCCCTTTCTCTGCTCTTCGACCAGGACAAGAAGCAGTACACGTTACTGGAACAACTCCAACCTTCCAGTGAAACCTGCCTCAGCGTCCGCTTTGCCGCGGACGCTATTTGCTCGAGCAGGTTTTCCGACGTTGAGGGTAATTGGCTGACGTTGGGGTTACATGAGGATCTAGAGAGGTTATATTTGGTCTTTAAGAAACAGGCTGATATGATGGACTTCTTGATGGGACTCCGATGGTAGACCGGTATTGCATTGCACATCGGTGGTGGAGATTCAAGTGAGTTGGGATGGGCTTGTGACTTCCCAAGGGTGCTAGGTCCAGCTGAGGTTAGCAGACGGGGCGCTTTGGTATGTTTAGAGCTTGCTAAAAGAACCTGGTGGATGAACCTTCGATGCCGCTTCGGTACAAGGTTGGCTGTATGCCGGAGTAGCCATCAAGCAGACCACGAAAGTCAAGGTCAAGACCTATTTCTCTTATTCCACATTCATAAATCTGTCACTCTTGCTATATATACTCAACCGTGCCGGGATAGTCGACCGATTGGGTACGCGAGATCGGACAGGATCGTCAATTTTCAATTGCCTATGATTCAACGTGCTAAACACAAAGTCACGTTGGAAATACATGGTTTTTTTGGCTATATCTTCCGAGTACCTGATGTCGAGCTCGGATCACTGATTTTACAAGAGATGCCGTGAGCAAATACTCAGTACAGAAGAGCTTAATTGGAAGATCATTCGGTACCTTTGTCCTGCATCAATATATCGTGGTGGCATCGGAGTGGTCCTTCTACTACGGAGATATTGGGACGTAGACGAAAATTCATACGGTATACGACCAACCATTGCTCCGACGAAAGAAGCTGGTGCAGCATCCATAAGCGTTCGAGCATCCTGGCAAAGCTATCGTGTCCAAGTCCCCCAACATCCACACTACTTCCTTATTCTACAGCTTCCCACCCTTCCTCGGGTCTCCCCCAACCCTCTTCTCCCATTCCTTGCTCACCATCTGCCTTTCCCTCTTCGTCTTCCCCAACCAGCCCCTCTTCCACCTCTCTTCCTCCTCGGTCCACCTCGCAATCTCCACCTCCAACCACTCAACCGCCTTCTCCGCACACAATCCCGGCACGAGCATCGGTATCAAATGCCCCACATCCTCCAACACCACACCTTTGACCCTCCCCTCTTTCGCACCTCCACTTCCCCCAACCCCAACACCGGTGGTCTCCATTTTCTCTCTCCGCCATTCAGGTGGCGATAAATCAGACGTGCCACCGAAGATGTAAAGCGTGCTCGGGCGGAGATGGGGAAGGTTGCGGAGTGTGGCGTTGGGCTCAGGGCGGTAGAAGGGGTGTGTGTGCTCACGGTCGACAGCGGTATCGAGGTCTGGGTGCGTGGCGCGGGAGAAGACTGGGAGGCCGGTCAAGGGGTCGAGGGGGGTGAAATTGGGGCGTAGAAAGTGGAAGACTTCCTGGTGTTTTGGGGTTGAGAGAGTCACGGGAGCGTCAGGAGCTGCTGACTTTCGTTCCACAGGGGCGGCGCTGCTCGTGGGGAAGGAAGAGGATGAGGGGTGGATTATGGTGGGGAGATCGCGAAGCCCGTGTTCGTTCCAGAGAGAGAGAACGCGAGGGTCCCAGGAGGACTGCATGCGGCTGTTTTGGAAGGAGGCCGTAGCCACGGAGCGGGAAGGCCAGATGTCTCGGCGGAAGGTAGACATGCGGGTGTGGGTGGAGCCACCAGGAGGTGCAGGGGGATTTGATGCGAGTTGTATCACGGGGTCGATGAGGATTAGTGTGGTTAGGAGGCGTGGATGCATGAGAGACATGTTTACGCTGAGGCATGGTTAGCATTCTTAGAGTTGGAAAAGCTGCGTCGGGCTGTTTGGAAACAGACATTTGAGCGCCGCCCATGCTGTGCCCAATGCCTATCAACGGGCGAGACATTTGATCGCGGAAGTGGTTGATCATATATAGAAGGTCTCGAGCATGATCCATCCAAGACGCTTTGTAGAAAAAGAGGGTCAGTATACGACTATGGTTATGTGAAGGAAGGCCAGTCTCACGATCATTGCCCAGATTATCCTCGTTCAGTACGTGGCTCATGCCTTGGGAAGCAACGTCTGCAATCCAGATACTCCGAATCGCGAAATTTCCTTTTTTGCTTCTCTCATACATCTCATCCCATAACGGTTCGTACAGCTCCTACCCTTATCAGACTTTGTTCACGACATGTTTTAGATCAGATTGACTTTGGGAAACCCATTCGCGTGTGCTCCAATAATTGTGACTGCATTTGATGGGACGTCCTTCTGCTCTCGCGGGGTGTACTGCTTGACGTTGAGTAGCAATTTGGCTTCCTGATCGTCTAGTGTGGCTCCTGGATACTCTCGAATATATTGACCGGGAAGGATGTGGGTCTTGACATCAAAGACCGAAGAGGACATAGTGGAAGATAGAGAAACTCAATACGCTTCAGAAGATTCCAACAGCCAGATGCGCTATGGAACCAGAAATGTCGTGAAAGCCCCCTACATCAAAAATGCAAAAGACGAACAATGATCTCTGCTCGACGGATCTCTGACGAGCTGAGCTCACACAAAGGTGAACTCGGATGGTACAATACGATATGAGATTTTGAGTCTTCTGGCTACAGCATAGATCGTTGGCACAAAAGGCTAATAACAAGAGTCTTCGTGGACCATCTGAAGTGCTGGGGCGACGAGGAGAGCGAGGAATAGCCTCGGCACCAGAGCCCAGTTGTGAATGACGCCATTGATCCTACAACTGCAACATCTATACATACTTATTCAAGATCTCACGACCTCGAGGACATTCAGAGCCGGAATGTTGACAATCCGAGCAAAGAAGTGTAGGGATAAGGTACCCTGCCTCAGATGAAGCTGCAGGTCACGTGACGTATATTGGAACGCGTCCATCCGTCGCGTCTCGCTCTCGGCGCTCAGAAGAACGCTCATGGTATGACAACAACACTCGGAAAGCCCGTGTATGTCCTCTGCCACCCTAGGTACATACAGCTTTCCGAATGATCATCGACTATGTCAAATCTGTGACCGATCGCATCTTCGCCATGAACAATAGCACCGAGTCCAGGCCTGAAGAGGCTGCTAAAGCGCTTCTCTTCGGTCAGGTTAGATTTCATGTTGTCTTGAGTGACAAGCTGGGTGAAGCAGAGGCAGACAAAGTAAGGCTCTCTTCTTCCACATCATCCCCAGGTCTCTAACATTTGCTCCAGCTCTCACAAGTCCTTACGGAGAATGGCGCTGCAGAGAAATCTCGATGCACGACGGACGAAAAAATTCAGACGCTTGAGGATGTCACCCATGTCATCTCAACAACCTCCGACTTCCCAGATTATGACAAAGTTAAAGAGGCTCTCATACCAGTCGTCAAGCCCGACTGGATACTCGCATCAGTGACCAAAAGCCGCCTTGCCAATCCCCGGCAATACAGTCCGGATCCTCGACTCTTCTTTTCAGGCCTTGTGGTCTGCTGCGCAGATATTCCTGCTGGAGATGCAGACGCCATCATCGGTGGGGTCCTCGCCATGGGCGGCTTGTACTCGGGCAGTGTCTCGAAGATGGTCACGCATATTGTGGCCTTGACGGAGCAATCGGAGAAGGTTCAGGTGGCGTTCAACAAGAACCTGAAATGCAAGATTGTTCTACCTCATTGGTATGCCCCGCTGTAAGGGTTACTTGATCATGATTAACACGCCGCAGGTTTGATGATTGTCTGAAGTTAGGGAAGCGGATCGACGAAGGACCATACTGTCTGCCCAATCCTGAGATATTCTCGAAAAAACCAGAAGATCGCATACCCGAAGCTGCGAGGAAGGACATGGAAGGCGCTTCGTCTGCGAGGCCTGGTCGTTTGCCTACACCGATGAGCTCCCCTAGTGCTGAGCGGCGACAAATGACCGTCTTCAAGGACAAACGGGTCATGCTTTCTCCTGACCTGGGCGTCAGTTCTCACTTGCGCGGGACTATTGAGGATCTCGTATGTCATGGGGGTGGAAGTGTTACGGCCAGTGTGCACAAAGCAGATATTTTTATCTGCCAGTACAGAGAATCAGTCGATTATCGCATCGCTTCCAGAGCCGGTCGCGACGTTGGGAACCTTGCTTGGCTATATCACCTTCTGACTACCAACAGATGGACATCGCCAATGAACCGACTACTACATTATCCGATTGCAAGAGATGGACTTCCAGGCTTCAAGGACTTCAAAATCAGTCTCTCGAACTATAATGGCGAGGCCAGAGTGTATCTGGAAAACCTTGCAAAGGCCGCAGGCGGAGAATTTACAAAAACCATGAAAGAGGACAACACGCATCTGATCACGGCCCACCTAGCAAGCGAAAAGTGCGACGCTGCGAAAGAGTGGAACGTTAACACTGTCAACCATCTCTGGCTGGAGGAGAGCTATGCGAAGTGGCAGATACAGACCGTATCAAATCCTCGTTATAGTCATTTCCCACCACGAACCAACTTGGGTGAGATAGTTGGCCAGACCCGGATTGACAAGCAAGCCACCGAGAAACACTTCTTCCCCGAAGGTTGCGATGGTGATCAAGCTGCAAAAGCAGATGCTCCTCCAAAGGCTGCCAAAGTCAACGGTCAACCAACGGGCCATCCGAAAGTTCCAAATAGCAGTGCAATGCAACCGCCAAGCTCAGCCATTGGGCCAGAACCCATACCATTTCGAGATCTGTCCTCTGACGGGCCTACGCCGAAAGCAAAGAGAGGTAGACCCGCAGGCAGTGTAAATGCAGTGAAAACGCCAGTAACGCCTCGGTATGCCAATGAAGGTAAGGAAAATGATACTCCCTCAACGACTGGCAGCCGAGGCGCGAAAGAAAAGGCGGCCGCTAAGTTGCACGACATGGCGCCAGACATGCTGCTTTTTCAGAAAGAGATGAAGCGCGTGGGCGGAGTCATGCATGGCGGACGAAGACCATCAGACGAGAAAGCGGTTGATGGAAGTCGGAAGAGGTCGATATCGAAAGACGAAGATACAGACACCGAAGTCGACGAGGGTGGACGATTGGCAAAGAAAGCTAAGAAAACCAGAAACGGCCCACCAGTGATGCGCTTATGCGTCACAGCGCATAAAGGGTGGGTAGACCAGGCGAAGAAGGAAAGCGAGGATCGAGTAAGTATATTGAAAAGTATAGTCTGATGTTTCTAACCATCTCTAGACGCGCTTGAGGGACCTCGGGATTGTGGTGCTGCTGAACGAAATGAGTCTCAACTGTACACATCTCGCAGCCCCGAAGATTGCACGAACCAAGAAATTCATATGTGCTTTGGCACATGGCCCCACGGTAATCAACCTTGACTATATCGAGCAGTGTCTCTCGAAGAACGAGAGGCTGGATCCCAACGGCTTCCTGCTGAAAGAGACTCCCGCAGAATCTTCGAAAGGCTATAAGCTGTCCGAATCGATCGAGCGCGCAAAAGCGAACAACTGTCGCTTACTCCGCGGTTATACCATTTACTGTACGGAAGGCGTTCACGGTGGCTTTGACTGTTATAAAGCTATCATCGAAGAGAACGGAGGCAAATGCCTGCTGTATCGGGCGCGAGCGACTTCCACCGCGAATGCAACTCGTGTCGGCGGTCCTGGCGAGGACGGTGACAACGCAGCGCCTAGCACGCCCGACTATCAGTATTTGCTGAGCAACTCCAAACCAGAAGATATCAAGTTGTGGCCGAAATTCCGTCAATTGGCGCAAGAGAAGGGCAAAATCCCTCGGATCGTGAACAACGATTGGGTTCTCGACTCGGCACTGCGGCAGGAGGTTCAATGGCATGAGAAGTATGAGCTGTCGGAAACGAAAGCTACGACTTGATGGGCGCTTTCATGTCCTGAAGATGGCTTGTTTAGGCGCATGTTGGAAAGCACTGTTGGACTATCCCGGTATTGGCGATGGTGGACGGAGTGCTTGCATGTCCGAAAGGCCTCAATAGTGTTTCAAGCCTTAGAAGAATTTGACACCTTGTTGGTCTTCGCCTCCGAATACCTGCGCCTTTCCTCTCTTGACCAAGATATTAAGTGATCGCTGCAGGACCTCTGGGTCCATCCCATGGAACTCTACAAAGTCCTGTCAGCCACTCACATCTCAAATTGTGCCCAGCAGCACACCCACCTCGATCAACCGTAGCCACCCCCTGGGTCAACTCATACAACGTAAGCACACTTCCCTTCTGCCCCGTCTCCTCCACCCACCCACTCAGCACCTCCGCCCACTCCTCCGGCCTCCGCCACCACACCCACACCGACGCTTTCTCCTGCTCCCTGCCCACCCATTCCGCTCTCCGCTCGCCCTCTTCACTCGCCATCCAATCCACCACCGTGCGCGCATCCATCAAGCTCAGCCGCTTCCGGATTTGCGCGTTGTGGAAAAGGGGACTGTTGACTGCATCGATGAGGGGGAGACGGTAGAGGCGGTGGTGGCGGCAGTAGGACTGGATCAGGAGGGACCATTTCTTGAGCTGGGCGTTGCGGGTGAGGAGCGTGGGTTGGAGGGTGAAGAAGGGTGGGTAGGCGTGGTAGGATGGGAAGGGGAAGGGGGTTTTGGAGGGGGAGGTAAGGACTGCTGTGCTGGAGAGACTGGAGGCTGTTGCGGAGGCCATGAGGAAGATGAAGAGGTTGGTCATTTGTAGCGCCGTGCGAAGAAGAGCTCTCCATTGGATGCAGTCCCGAAGCTTCATGTTTCCTTATCGATAAGGGCTGGCTTAGCGGCTAAGTAGTCTAGGAACGCCGTCCGCTTGACAAAAGCATGTTCCGACGTCTTTCACTTGATAGGACCGTGAAGCATCTCCTATAATCCGACATCGTCCGGCAAAATCAAGATCAGTACCTTATGACCATGGAGGCTCAATCGCGGCCACCGAAGCGCCAAAAGCGCGAGGACTACCGCAAAACCGCAGCAGAGGCATCCACAGAGCTACCAAAGAAGAAATTCTACCGCCAGAGAGCCCATGCAAACCCCTTCTCCGACCACAACCTGACTTAGTACGTCATGTCCAGCCCAGTGATTTGACAACTCTGACAGCTGATCAAGACGGACTAGTCCAGCGAGCCCGGATCTGATGAATTGGGCTCAATACTACCCAGACTATGTAGCCCGTAAAGACCAAGCCCAGAAGACTGACGGTCCGACAAGATTGACTAAAGATGTCACAGTCGCAGACATTGGCTGCGGCTTCGGTGGCCTGCTGGTTGCTCTTGCGCCCGGACTGCCAGATGAGCTACTCCTTGGTCTCGAGATCCGCCTCCAAGTTACGACCTACGTGCAAGACCGCATTTCTGCTCTCCGAGCCCAGAACCCCTCTCCGAGTAACCTTTATCAAAACATCGCTTGCTTACGCGCCAACACCATGAAGTTTCTTCCGAACTTTTTCCACAAGGCTCAGCTCTCTAAAATCTTCCTCTGTTTCCCAGACCCTCATTTCAAAGCACGGAAACACAAGGCTAGGATCGTATCATCGACGCTGAACAGTGAGTATGCGTACGTGATGAAAGAGGGGGGAGTTATCTATACGATTACGGATGTGGAAGATCTGCATACGTGGATGGTGAAGCATTTTGACGACTGTGCGAGTTTCGAGCGTGTGGGAGAAGAAGAGGTTGGAAAGGATGCATGTGTGGAGGTTATGAGGAGGGAGACCGAGGAGGGGAAGAAGGTGGAGAGAAATGGAGGGGAAAAGTTCGTGGCACTGTTCAAGAGAAAGGCAGATCCTCAATGGCCTAGTGAGGAGGGAAGGTAGGTCAAGGTCAATTCAACAAGCTGATGTCTCTTCTTGTCTACGAATTGACCATATATTCGTCCACGGGTGTACGCTCTACCAACCAACTCGTGAGTATATCTTTTCTTATCCATAATGTACATTTCTTACAACCCTATCAGGGTTGAAGAATATCTGCAATCTACCGTCTCATTAGCTTGGATTCATCAACGGGCATTAAGCTTCTTACCGATTTGTCATTCTTATAGAGCCATGCGCTCCCGGGAACGTCTCATATATCTTGGGAAGATCCGACTTTTTGAAGGTCTAAATAAAGTGTCAATTGGTTGGAAAGCCATGCTAATGCCCAATAGGGTGTTCGTTGTACCATTTCATCGCCTTCGGCGTCCTGTGGTATCATCCTTTTCCCGATAAGTCGTTTCTCCCAGTACTCTATGGGATGCTCCGGCGGTATCCTTGAGCTGTTTTTCACGATAGATCTAGCGGGCTGCTCTTCTTTAGGCGATGGAGCAGCGTCCGAGGATTGCTAAGAATTAGCTAATGACATAGTGATTGATGAATGTCTTTGACTGATATGGGCGATCTGGTTATATTACTCGATACATACTTACAGACCTGCTGCATGTATACAGAATCCTACAGGCAGCTGAGCTTCGGTTGCGTCAGTCCCTCGAACCGATTCACCAGGATCACCCACTTTGCCGAGCGGCTACCGCTTGAGGGTTCGGCTGCTGCCAAGACTGAGTTGGCGATTCTTCTAGTCTACTGTAAGGTAATATTCCTATCTTCGGATCGACCGTTTCTCTGTCACGGACACGCTCTATCGGCCGTTTTGTCATAACAGTCATTGTCATCCATAAGCCACCTTCTCCACCACGTTGTCACGATTGAACGGTATCAGTAGTCTAGAGTTCCATTAGCCTGTTTTCATACACTCCCATAGCGCGTCCCACCTGTTGGTCATCCTAATGGTTTCATGCGCTCCGGGATAAAACTGGTAGGGCTTGGGAAGATCTGATCTCTTGAAGGTCTTAGGGAGTCTTAGTCAGTTGGCGTACCCAGAACCTACGCTGGCCAATTGTGGAATCATAGGTCACCATTTTTTTTCCATCAGCATCCTCGGCTATCAGCTTCTTTCCGACCAGATGCTCCCAAAGTTCTATGGGATGCTCTGGTGGAATTCTTGACTTGTTCCTCACTACGGGCTTGGCGGGTTGCTCCTCTTTGTTCGATGGAGCAGCATTCAAGGGCTTTTGGGGAGTAGCCGATGACATTATTGATGAATGACGCCGATGAGAGATCATGAATTTCTATTCTCAGTCTCTCGTTCTCCTTACGCCCTTGTAGGCTTGCTGGAGTCTTATAGATTTCTACAGCAGCGGGACTGGGTCGCTTCAGCCGCACGGACCCCTCGCGGATCCTTCGATGCTTCTCTCCTCTACTCTACCGAGCGGCTGCAGCGCATGGTGTCGGCTGACTTGCCAGGCTAAACACATTGATTAATTTGACAACATAAAGCCACAATAAGGTACAGTGGCTCGAGCGGCACAGTTCACGGCGCGATGAGGCAAGATTGAAATGAAAAGATAAGAACACGGGGTTGTAATCTATCAATGCGTCCATCGATCCTTCTCGTTTCACATCGCCGCTTCATTGTGCGTTCTTTGCGCCTTGTGTAGGAGGACGATCCTAGACTTATCACTAATATCGTTCCACTTAACGCTTTTCATGTCCTCTGTTCCACTCAACGCTGTAATGCCTTGTCAGTTCTCACGACGCTTTGGCGATACACAGCATTCGCTCCAGACCGGTACATGCCTTCTTGTACCCACGTGCAGCAGCAAAGTTATTGGAGGGCAGTGGTTGAGACCAGGCCTGGGTTGGCACTCGAAGCAGCTTACAGCACCACCTAATGCTGTCTAGCAGGCTCTAACGAGGTCAATCATCTCGTCAATTATTCCATTAGCTGTGCCGCCGGGCTAGCAGTTGGCTGAAGGGCCCAACAAGCAACATCAATAGCGAGGGAAGGAACGGTTGAACGCATACAACAACAACGGTTCATTACTTAGGAATTCGTGAACGCAGGATGTCCTGCTCGACAGGAGGCGCTTATACACCTACGTTCAGCAGTTGTGTGCTACGGCAGGTTGCCCATCATAATGTTTGCGATGTCAGCTGCAGTATCCCAAAACAGTGCTGAGTGATCCGTCCAGCTCCCGTCAATGGTTTCAGCAAGTTATTCGGAGAGCTTCAAATACCGCCAGCCCCTCCAAATGGGTACCCTGCCAGCGCAGGACTTGATTGTATCCGGCCACATACTCATGCGCTGCCATCTAGCCGCTGTTATGACTGCCGGGCTTGCCGCATAATTCATGGCTCAGGACGGGAACGGTGGAGCCGACGCGAGGAGGGTTCTCTATAGTTCAGCCTAGGTACGCGTGAAGGTCCGTAAATGGAAACGATCCCGCTGTCCTATGAAATGAGGTCGATTCCGCTCAGGCGCAGGACGCTTTTGCGGGAGGGAGTGGGTTTGGGTCGCCAGGATAGGCCTTGAAAGGTTGTATTGAGGGAATGACGATGGACTGATCAACTGAGTACGACCTGTTACATCAACTGGAAATCGTGGTTGTTATTCGCAAGTACACCATACGAAACGAATCGCTTTTGTGCAGGAATCCTAGAAACATCTTCCCAGAGGGTTTCAAGGATCCCATCAGTCCCTACAGTATCGCTTTCAAGCTTCTTCGGGTGGTGAGTGATTTGCAGCTTCGATACAATCCATGGCGTTCTTGAGGTCGTGAACCACTGTGCTGATACTCCTATTACGAATTTGGTTTGAGTCAATCTTCCGTCAACAACAATCATTCCAATTCCAAGCAGGAAGATCCCATTCGGCTGCTCACTTTCCTTGTGTACGTTTTTCGCTCACTTCATCAAGGGATCACTAAGGACATTCGCAATTTCTGCTCTGATCTTCCTTTCACAAACTTGAACCCCTCCCAAAGCTTTCTCAGAAGTCTTATCAGGCTCAACAGCATCATTTCCAGGGCCTTCTTGTGTATCAAAAACTCCCAATATGAGAATGAATCATAAAATATCCGGGTAGCGGAATATTAATCTGGTCTTGACATCACTATTCCACTGCACTGGGAAGGTGCTGGTTTCAGGATCTGGCTAAGCGGACGAACACCCGGGAAAAGCGTGTCAACGGAATCACGATTGGCCGATCGCCCAGTAGTCACTCAATGTCAAATAGGCAAGCCGTTGACATATATCATTTACCCAATCGAGATTCCAAACAAGAAGGCCTCGCAGCACTCATATGGACGAATAACCTCGACGACAATTCTCCCAAGCGAGTATTTAAGCTGCCATGAATCCCAGCGCATGGAGGACGCATGTCGCGGTCCTTTCACCATGAGATCGAAAAGAAGGAACAAGCGACCCTCTCTCCACAGTAGAAGTCAGCCAGGTCCTCTCACCGCCTGCGAGAGTTGCCCCGATCACCCGACGTTAACTCTACCTCTATTCCAGCCGGATTGAATCGAGGGAAAACCATCGAAACGGGGGTAAAACCAATCAGGAGCGAAGTCAAGACAGCACCTCCGCAGCAACCCTCCCAATATCCGCCTTCTAATCTCCCTCGCCGCAGAGCATATAGTTTGACTTCTTCAGCACATCAATCATTCGGTAGGCAATATCAATATCACATCGCACACCACAGGTCGTGCACCCACCGCCGCCGTCGATCTCTGGTCGACGTTCATACAAGCTCAGGAGATACTCCGTAGAACAGTGTCAACACTAGCAAGGCGTATGGGATGTATATTCGCCAGCACCGCCTTCAAGAGCAGCACTAGGCTGGGTGATGATTCGTCCGAATATGAGTCCGAGGTTGATGCTTATCTCTCTGCTCACGGGACGGATTTCAAGGGCCCAGCTTGGAAGTTTGCGTGGACTGATGAGATGCTACGCGCCGTCTCTGTGTGTCTTGTTCCGATCGTCTTTGGGGGCGGTAAACATTTGAGGGTCGCAGAGAATGAGTGAGTGTTGCACGTTTCGACCTTGATCGAGTCGATAACTTTCATTGGAAGGTCAAGTCATCCAAAGCTCCCCAGCGTCTTTCCGGAACGTCGCCTTGAAACCAAACCCCCCACCGCTATTCCTACGTGATGGTCCACATCAGTGGTCTTACAAGACGCAAAGGAAGACACCCCACTCCACCATTGGACCAGCGCCATTAGGAATCGAACTCAAGACAAAGCAATCAACCCTCTTTACACGACCCTCACACACGACTGCGTGCCCCCGCACGACAAGGACACCACTCTTCGCTGTTGCTGCACTTAAACCAAACCAGGAAGCTGGGTCCGAACGGGACGATGCAACGGCAAGCACGTGGTAATGGCGCTGCCAGAAAACAAGACACCCCACTCCACCAGTGGACCAGCACCATCAGGAATCGAACCTAACATAAAGCAATCAACCCTCTTTACAATAGCGGCTGTGTACAATATTCCTATACAGAATTTCTCTCTAGTCTTACTACTTTACCCGATCTACAATTCGACATTGTCGACAGCTATGTACACCCCAAAACAGGGCCTTCACGCGCTCGTGAGAAGCATATACTTAGTGATAGCATCCATCCTCTCGCTCGTCAATATCAAGCTGATCTTCAAGAACTCCTGCGCGATTTCCGGCTCCTCTTTCTGCATCTTCGCCCACGAAGCCTCGTTAAGGAGCCAAGTGACACAGTCCCGTTCCGCAGTCGTGGTGCTGGTGCGCTCAGTCCCCGAGAAGAAAGGAAGCTCGCCGCATGTCGTTCTCTCCACGATTAGCTCTGTGAACTTCCCTTGCTGCAGGTCATACTCGGCTTTGAGTATGCCTTTCTCAATGAGATAGAAGCCATTAGCGGGTTCACCGCGTCGGTAAAGGATATTTCCGGCAGGGTAGGTTTTGCGGACGAAGTACGGTACTGTGCGGCGCCAGAACGATTCGGACTGCGAGGATATGGAAGAGAATGTTTGGAGGATGAGTTGAATGGGTTGCTGATATCCTTGCCACTTGAAGACGGGCACGGAGGTCTCGTGCTCGTTCAGTGTTGTGGTCGCTACCTGGCGCAGGTGGTGCTGGCGTGGGGAGCTGAACATAATTTCGCGCGAAAAGGATGGGGTTCGTTTGGGAACATCTGCTTGATAGTTAGTATTGTGACTGTTCAATACCTGCGTCCCCAGGCGATTTACCTAGGAATGACGGCGCTGATTCTGTTTCTGCTTGATATCGTTGCTGTTGATAGAAGGCTTTTAGCAGCTCGTTTTCGGAATATTCCAGTGCCGAGTTCAGTGTCTCGCAATAGAGCACACCATCTTCCTCATTGAAGAGGTCAACGTTGCAGAGGCTCTTGCCCACGTCCTTGTCCAACCGTGTTCCACAAACAACAAGTTCAACGTCCTTGACTTTCAATATCCTGTTGATTCGTCGGAACGCCTCGGCGGCAGAAAAGTCCACTCCATCAACGTTATACAGATCTAGAATCAAGTAACGGATGGGCCTACTCGTGAATGCGTCATGGAGTAGTGTCCGGATCTGATTCTCGACTCCGACGATGGTACCGAAGAAGAGGAAACCGGCGAGCTTCATTACGTGAACTTGCTGCCCGGCTTCCTGTAAAAAGCGATGCTGCACTGGATGTCGTCGAACAGTCGAGTTCGCAACGCTACCAGGAAGTGCTCCACGTATAGCAGATATTTGTGATGTCTGAAGGACGAAGCTGACACAAGCCAAGAGAACGCCGACAAGGATACCGATAACGAAATCCCAAGCCCCCATCGTGACTACTATAATAATTATCTATCAATTGTCAGCGAGAGACCTTGGTTAAGGGCAATCGGAAACCCTTGCCGTGAGATACTCAAGCCGGTGTGCCCTCCCCCATGTGTCGACTAAGGCTTCTCGCATGAGGTCAAAGCCAAGAAAAAATATGAGTGCCCCGACGACCATAATCGGGATGAAGCCAATGATTATTGGGCCTACAATCAAGATACCGAAAGTGGCAGCTGCTAACATGACGCCTGCAACCCTGCTATCACCCCCGCTTCTGATGAAGAGTACGGTATTCGTGTACACAAGATAATTCTATGCAGCGGTCAGCGCCTCCTACGTCGAGATATTTGAACAAGAGCTACTTGTATGCTTCCACAGAATCCTGATAACATATTTGAATAGCCATGTGCTCGAAGCTCTCGGTCTACGTCGACATTGTCTTCTCCTGTTGTCAGACCTAGAGCGGGAACGTTGATCGGAACATGCAGAATCCCGAAGAATGTCAAAGCCAACATGGCGGGTATCGTCGATATCAATGCTTCCCAGTCAACGATGCCAAAGTCTGAGACAGTCAGCTGACGAAGATCCGTTAGACTGTGGGTCTGATTTACCGTAGAGCGAATAAAAGTGATAGAAGGGGACGCCAGCTTCTGGTGCCTCGAACACCCAGCCCTTCGCTCGTAGCTCGGGTAGTTTGAGGTCCGGTATTGCAGCTACGAAGAAGTAAAAAATTGCAATGATTGACAGAAAGAAAGTCGCATCGGTCAAGGGATGCTTGACCCAGTGTTTCATAGTTGAAAGAACAATCGCAAGCACCAGGGGTATCAACCAGAGAAAAACTGTGTCAGCTTGCCCAAGCTTCCTCAAAGTCGTCAGATTATACTCCAAGTTCCCCGATAGCCTGGCCGAGACCTCCAGACCTGTAGCCACAAGGAACCACCCGACGCCCCCAATGCACCCAATCAAGATGTGTCGAGGGAAGAAGCCGATTAAAGCGCCGAGCCTACAAATACCCATGATGTAGAAGACCAGGCCAGTAAGGACTGAGCTCACGGAATAAGAAAGTATGGTGGTAGCAATCACCGCTCGTGGTTTATCTTCTCCGACCCGGGCCAAGATAGTAAAAGCCATTTTGTGAAAAAAGGGAACAACCTCGATCTACAAAGCGTTAGTTCATAATAAAACGAGAAAATACTACTCCTACCATTTCTGAACCTATACCTCCCCGAAAAATACTACCCCCGAGGGAATACACGAGCTGTGACACAATACAGCTTACGTAGAACATGGAAATCCCATCTGCTCCAAGACCTGCAAATATGGGCTGGCCAAGCGGAAATAAAATCATGCCTATGGCAATTTAGCCAAGAAAAATGCCCTAAGAGCAAAGGGACTGTACCATAGGATAGTGCGTCCAGTATGTTGAGCAGGAGGCCGAGTATGACGGAGGGGATGTAACCCGCAGGCTTACGCACACCTTGTACCCAGACTGCCCGTTTGTCCCATGACTTTGGGCTTAGAACTGCTGTGCCAATCCTAGCAACCCGCTCCTTTTTGAGCGTTAAGCTCCGTCGGATCTTAATCACAACTTTATCATGTGGTAACTCCTGGCTTTCAACATCTTGCATGGAACCGTACTTTGGTGCTCCGTCCAAGGCATATGCCGCTGTCTTGAGAAGAAGGCTGTTCCTTTCATTCGGCTGTGAAATGATTCCTTCTCCTACGACAACAGGCAGCACACCCTTGCTATCAACAAAAAATTCTTCGTCCAGGTCACTTATCTCCTCTTCTGCCCCGGGTGGCTTTCGGAGCATGTCTGTGAGGGCTGAAGAAGGCGAGTGTCGTACGAATGGCGGGCTGTCCGGTGACGCCGGCTCTGAGCCCTCTTCTATCACCTCTGGGTGTGACAAGTCGTTCGACCGTTCAGGACTTAATACGTTCTTGTCTCGAAGCCGGCCAGACGATGGATCAAGATTCGATTGTACAGAGCTAGGGCTGGGTATGGGCTGCCGATTGTCAAAGCTTGCGTCGAGCTGCTGAGAGGCTATATCCGGTATGGCGAATGAGGCCAACTCTGCCGTATCCTCACGGACATCCTGCGAAGGAGTGTGTGCTATGTCAACTGGAGCTAGTCGAGGTCAGTCATCTCTGCTTCGGTTTGGATGCTTTGAAATCTTGCCATGGGACCCGTGGCTGGAATGGTGGAAGAATGATCTGGCGGGCGTCTTCTGGTTCATGGAAGAAGAGGAGGAAAGTTTGGATGATGATGAACGAGCTCTAGGCCGGACGTCTAGATTATCATGGCTATCAACGTCGAGCGAGGCATCAAGGTCGTTACCGTCTACGGCTTGAAGTATATGCGCCCTCCGAGGAGATCGAGAAGCCAGCGAGGCGACACCTGTCTTTCCTGGGTCGAAGGGAGACATCATAAGTCGAGCTGAGGTAAGCAGGGGCACAAGTACTTGGCGTGACCGAGTACTGGCATCGACAAGAAGATCCCTTATTTACTCTGTCAATGTTCCCCCGCAGTGGGGCAACGCACGACAGACGAAAATTTCGAGAGGTTGGGCATATAATGCCTTTCCAATCGGCTACAGAGCAACGGCGCAGCCCTGAAGGGAAGGCGATTGGACATGAGTTCTCCTTCCCGGAGCGAGGAGACTCATACGTGTGGAGGAAACGTGCAAAAGCACATGCATTTGGAACTTGGGAGGCTCAGGCAAGCCAGAAGCCAAGCCTGTCGAAAATAAGCTTGGCTCTAGCTGCCGGCGCTAGAGCTGTAACAGGCTAAGAGCCCGATCCTGTGCATGACATTGGCGGGACGCCGAGCTAGTCGGACCGAAAGGCACCAGCCTTCTATATAAAGCAGTAGCTCAATAGATAAAGTAGGATTTGTGACTAACGGCTTCCGATCAGTATATCACGCTTTTAGTGATATCGAACCGTAAGGTACTGAGCGATACCAGGCACCGAAAACTTCGAGAGAGGCTTCGCACCATCCGGAAGGTGACGATTGGCAAAGAAACCCCTGCCTCATCTTGCATTTTGCCCCACGAAAAAGGAACTGTCCGCGGGCAAAAGCCTGCACATGCTCAAAGATGTGTTAGACGCCTTTCCTAGACTGGGGATCCAACCATTGGCTGTCACTGTGCATTTTATGGCAGCTGCGGTATGATGCTCGCACGTCCACCATCGGGTCTTTCTCCAAACCAGCGCAAGGGAGATGGTCTGAGAAACATGGCATTCTGGATTGCCATCCGTTTCCCCGCTGTCCCCACACTGCACCCCACGGTTCCGCATTGAGGCGAGGATATTGCGTGATCGATGCTACTACTATTCTGGTGCCTCGATTAAACCATTGCAATCATCATTGCGAAGGGCGCGGTGATCGACCATAAAACTTTGCTTGCGATGCAGGCCTGTACAAAGACCCCATTCGGGACGCGACGCTAGATAGGAGGTGCCAGATTCGCATAATGCTGCTCATGTGTACTCAGCCTTGTACATGGTAGCTCTCGTATCTCTCAACTGACCACGGTGATAGTGTGTCCAACGCCCAGGTCGTTTTCGAGAATTACATGCCTAAGCCCGTGTATTGGCGGACGCGGTATATTGTGCTCTCAGCTCAATTTTTGTAGGTATCCTTGAGCTATCAAGCGCTCAACGTCCCCCTGCCGGACAAAGAATTGGCTGTTCTTCGTTAGGTTGATTGCGCTATTGACATTGCAATCTCAGTAAATCGTCACGTCGGGTTGTAGAATAGTGGCTGAAACATAGCCTTACCCATATTCCGTCTGTATTTCGCCTGCATCCTTAAGAACTCGTACGTCGATGAACAGATCCCGAGGTGGTTCCAAGCTTCCAGTCAGATCGATGTCGGTCCACTGGCCCTTGTACGCCGCTAACATATCGCCATACTGCCGCACATATTCCTCTTCTTCCGGGCTCAGAGAACTCGCATTGCCCGCCTCTGCACTCATGCTGGGCCTTTCCACACCACCCTGTCGAGATCCGTTGTGTGATTGCTGCTCCTGATCCAGTACCTCTTTCCCACTCCAGCACATCTCTTCCAGCTTGTCTGATCGTACTCGATGGTAGGCGAGCAAGCAGCGCTTGTTGCGCCGCATGCATAGGTGGTTGACTAGGACAGCGCATGCTGTAGCGGGCTCGGCAGAAGGGTTGAAAGAACCTTCGAAGGGCGCCAGGGTATTGGAGACATCTTTGTCGAGATCTCGCACTTCGCGGGTGATCTCACGGACGAGTTCTGTCTGGTATGGCGGCAGGTGTGTCAAAGCTTGGATTCTTTTCGCATGTTGAGCCTGCAAAGGAAATGATTTAGCCAGCAACCCATCATACGCGTAATAGTGGACACGCGCACGAGCTTGTAGCCGAGATCGCCGTACATTGAAGCCTCTGAACCAGTCGGACGACAAGCTTTAGGGACTGCTTGGCCGAATGTATATTCTTAAAAGGGCTTTTCAGGGCCGCCATGGGGACTTCATACTCTCGGGGGAAATCTCCGCTGTTCCGGGTTTAGCTCTTTTGGGCTTGGTAGTTATCTGAGCAGGCTTCGTCGGGCAGTCGCATAACTGTACAAACTCTTTGTTCTCTTTGTCACGGCTGGGTAGACCGGTAGAACTCATTCATAGGCAATAGGGTACCTTCATAATGTGATCATTCCTTACTTAGAGCCCCATTTTCCATTTTTAGATGGTAGAGATCATCTTCTCCCCGGCTTTGTGGTCTGACAATGAGCGAGGGCAAGCGCAGACCAATTGCTCTATTGAAGCAGCACCATATACACATGGGCGGATGGGTATCTTCAAAGCAACTCTACATAACATAAGCGCCTTTCAGATGCCAGTACCTCGACAGAAAGCAATGCCAATCACAAAGACCCCAAGCATTGCAACCCATGCAAAAACAGGTATCCCACACTCCGGACTGTCTTCGTCCTAAAGCGTGAAGCAGCACACAATACTTGACAGTCAGGATGGCAAACATTGGTGGCTTCGGCCAAGTGCGGGCAGCACAAGTACCGCGCCCTTGTTCAGCTGTTCACTTTTCCCCATCATGTGTCTGTCCAAACCAATTGTCAAAGTCCGCTATCGGTGCACGTGGGCTGGTCTCTTCTCCATACTGCCAGGCATCTGTCCCGTCGGTGAGGGTGGGGTCGTCCTGATACGTTGAAGGCTCAGTGTTCGTGGCGAAGAAGTCAGGATGATCGAAGTCTTGCAATTCATGCTCATTCCCAGAAGCTAACGGTGGTCCTCCGAAACCTTCATCCCCTTGGGTCAATAGATAAGGATCGAGCTGTGGTTCTGCTAGTGGCTCAGGATGCAGTGTAGAGGTGTTCGCCGGAGCGTGCTCGCCGAGCAGCTCGTAATGATTACCGCCTGGTAGTCCAATCAAGGGGGTCTGAGTATCGTATGACATCCCAAGATGATCTGATGGCCGCATGAAGACATCTTCCGTATATGGGTGGCTAATATTTGGACGTACGGTCGTTTGATAATACTGTCCGTAAAGCTGTTCATGCCTCATCGGTACAGGCAACGGCTTTCCGGGGTTGCTGTGCTGGTATGTCGAATATTCCGGGAAACGATTACTGGTCATTGTTCTGTCAGGACTGGAGTAGGTTGTGCTACCCATCTGCCATGTTGCACCTGGAGTAGTTCCCTTTGCCATGTTCGCTCTCAAGGCTTTCGACCGCGAAAGTTTCCATTCGGAATCAAGGTCATCGAGGTCACTCGCCTCCTCTTCCTCTGACGTGTCTCTCCGTTTCCTGTTTACGGTGCCGGCTTTGCTGGGCGAGAACTTGTAGCCAGGGTGAGCTTTCTGGTGGTTGTCTCTTTCGATTCGTGCATAATCTGTGTACAGGTCACGAATCTCTTTGGGCTCCTTGGGCCAGCTCTCGCCAGAGACCGAGGAAACGACCTGGTGGTTGTTCTGAAGGCACCAGACCTTAGTCCTGTCTGCATATGCAGAGCGATAGAGCATGAAAGAATTCATTGGCCGCGTTATCTTTCCTTTGCGTTTTTCGACTTCCATTTGCCTAACTTCAGCCGACCGGTTCACCCAGGCGTCCATGTCTTTGACCGGTATGTTGTCGTAGTCTTTCGTCAATTCACTTAACGGAGCGTCGATCTTGGGGATCTTGGTCTTTTCACCCTTGGTCTGTTTGCTGCGTTTCGGTCTGGGAGAGTTCGAGGCGCGAGACGGCGACCCGGTACGAGCGACTGAGCGAGGTTCTCTCTTCCTTTTGCCATTACTGCTCCGGTCAGATGCCGCTGGGGTCGCCGGCGAGCTGACGTGGTAGCCAGCATAAGGCTATAGGAGCTTGCGTCAGGTACTTCTCCATACATAGAATGGCATTGCCTCTATCGGACTACATACCGTCGATTGCGCAGCAGGCGAAGCATAATACCCATCTGTGGGGTTAGGATAGTACATCGGCGTGCTATAGCCATCCTACAGAGGTCAATCAGTGGAATCATCAGCGGCGAGGAGACGACGATGAGCTTACAGTCTGGCTCTCCAAGACCTCTTCATAGTGGTTCACATATGGGCCATTATAGCCTCTTCCATATTGGTCAAGAACGAGATGCCCTGGCTCTGGAGTACTGTATGCCGAGTTGGCGCCTGAAAGGGGATATCCGCTGCTATCAAACGCGTACTGATCTTGAGTGTAGTGTGCAGCAGCGTTATGCTGCGCTAACTGCTGCATACCATTGTGGAACTCATCCTGCTCTGCCATTGTGGCTGTCAATGCGCTTTGCTGGACCATTCCACTCATCGCCAAGCATCTATGACTGCAGGGCAAAGGGATGGGATAGATAAAGCTGTCCTTCGCGAAGTTGATGCTTCTCTGAGATACAAAAAGGTAAGATCAATGGATTATAGTCCTTTTTTAGGACCGGAATAGGACTAATAGAAGCTGTCTAGGTTGTCGCGCAAGAGCTTGAGAGCTTTTTCTAGAACGTGTGCTTTCAATTGCTGACAGTTCTTGACGTCCTGGCTTGTGGCGCACTTGCGTAGTAAACAATGTAACAGCAGGCTTGTCTTCGGAGAAGGTCTTGTTGTCGTCCGCGAGAATTGTTTGTTGACAGTATCAGACACTAGTGCAGGGCTTACGAAAGCTCTAGATCGAGGCGAAACTGACAAGGACAGGTCATCCAAGAATCGTAAGGTTTGTCAACTGTCAAGAGAATCGCACGTCTTCTCAGGTATAGTAATCTTCCCTGAGATGGTTCAAATCAGCCTTCTAGAAGGATTCCTTTGGGTTTGCTCTCACTCTGATCCCAGTAAAGGATTGTTACTTTCATGCTCAAGAGGAAAAAGGAACAAAAGGGTTTGCCTCTCAGTGAGAAAGAGCCGCAGACTTACTACACAGAACAAGGCAAAATTCTTGCAGATAGCCGTCCCGCAGACTGTGCTTGGTACACTAACAAGTATTGGAACCACAGGATTTAAGCAAGTCGGAGGCGGAAAGTGTCCTAGGTACAGCGGAAGTACGATAGCCTTGGCCCAAGCTTCTGGGTTCCCAATGTCCTAATGCGGATGCCAGTCTGGTGAGGTCTTTGTCTTGTGCTGACGAGGGGGCTGCCAGCAACGCAGTCAGGCAGGGAGCACGGACTGCTCAACGAAAGCCTTTGTGGGATGGATGGAACTTGGAAAGAAAATTGTGGGCAGATATATGGGAGCATTTTCCCCCTCACTATGATCCATATCCGCATATGGAGGTATGATGCCAGAGCGTCGTGGGAAAGGCCACTGTGATGGAGACTCCACTGCAATCAGGCTAATCATTGGTGGCGTTTGCCTTACGCCTTCATCCAAGGTGGAGATCACAGACCATTGCATGCGGCGGTCAAGACCATCGACGGTTATGACCTGGACTGGAAGAGGGTAGGCCCAGACGGGGGCTTGCTCGATTAGCTCCACGCTAATTGGCTGTTTTGTCTTACCCTGAGCATGGTCTACTGGGATCATCGTCATTAACAGCCAGGTTTAGTGGCCGCAACAGGTCGCGCCTGTTCACAGATAACATGAAGTATCGAAGCATGCCAGATCATCCGGCCAAGGATAGCCGAGGGATTGACTGCGCCGTGTGCGGCTCCGAAGTTGGGCAAGATATAGTGCCACGTGAGGGCACATTCCTCGCTTCTTGATGCGGTTTGAACTCTGCTAATCACGGGAGAACTCCCGGCAAGCGATACAGGAAGATCTTCAGTGCGAATTCTCCGATACGCTCTCCAGACCGCAAGATGCAAAGACTTTGGCGGCGAAGTAGCATTGATCATGCGAGTTTGCGCTTGAGACAGGGTACAAAGCGGGCTGGGGAAGCAGGAGTCCGACGGCATTCGAAGCTAGCACTGTGCTGTTTGAACGGCATCCCCAGGCTCTACATTAAGTGTTCTTCCTATCCTCGCCCTTGCAAGCTTTTATCGGTTGTGCGAAGGCAGCAGAGTGATCGTGCTGGCATTCCATAAGCAATATGGTCAGATGGGGAAACCCTCAACTCGCGCCAATACGATCTTGACGCCAGTATGAACGCTGGGGCAAGTTGTGAGAAGGAAGTCTCATTGGTTCGATGAGGAATGTACGAAAGCGGCTAACGTACTGGCCGGGAACACAGTAGTCGCAAAGCTTTTACCGCATCCATTTCAAGAGCCTCAATTCTTATTCAGACCTCATGTCATGTGTTATCCTCAGTGTAGTAAAGGCAAACAGGCTGTTTCCAGTGCGATTTGCATCTCCAGGGCTGAGGGGAGACATCTCCTGCCATTAACATTGTCCACTGCCAGTTCCAGCGCACGGTCATTCAAGAGGTGGAATCCTCGGTCCCAGCGCCATGGACAGCTAAGATCGTTGTAACTCGACCAGGCTTCACGTCCGAGTCTACATCACGAGAAATCCTCCCGCTCGCAAGCCGACCGATGTGACCTTGTGTAACGTGCCATCCGTGGAGAAAGTTCAGGGACAGCCCTAGTAATAGGCTGTAGGAGCGTAATTGATCATAGCTGTTGAGAAACTACCCTTGTCCATACATCTTAGCCTACATTCACAATCGCGAGGGAAATTTCGTGCATGGTCAGTAAAGCACTTTAGTTGATGGTTCTGTAGTCTTGGCTATTGAATTGACGACGAAGGTGGACAAGACCGTTGTGACGGGGCTGCCTTACAATTGGCTCCCTTAGCGACGTCTTAGTGTCTTCGGATGATGCAGATCTCCAACCTTACGACAGGGGTCCGCCTCGGCACGATCCACTGGAAAGTCTGGAACATGCCCTTTACTTCAACAGCGTCCTCTCAAGCATTCAATTCGCTTCACGGGTAGATTTCCCTCCTCGCGATCACGCTCCCACCCCGGTGCCGACGGAATTCTACCTCCTCCTTGACTACCTCATCCCCCGAGTCAACCTTACAAAGGATTCGTAAGCAACCAACCCGAACCTGATACTCCGCGACTCTTAGCAATATCTACGACCCTTCTCACGCTCACTAACACTCACCCCTTCATCTCCGACTGCCTCTTTCCTTTCGTGTCAAAGAAGTTGGGCGTATATTGGGGAATTCTCAATCCGAGAGCCCCCCACGTCGTCACATCGTTCGGCGATGGCTACCCAACATCAGCTTACCTTTGAGGCTATCACTGGCTTAAGGCGTGCCACTGGAAGGGACTCTTTTTGTAAGCTCTAGTGATCCACCCATATGAAGCTCTCCTACTAACCATTGTCACCTTAGCGTCTGATTCGGACGATGCGATCCAGAGACCTACCAATCGCGGTAACAAACTGAAACGCAAGGCAGAGTATGTGCCTGAGGGACAGTTGGACAGGCCGAACGGGTTGAAGGTTTACAAGAAGGTGGGACTAATTCTGATGCATGCTGCTGTTCAGACTAGGCTGACTTCTCTCAGAGAATCACACATGCAGGTTACGAAAGGGCAATCCTCAGGCGCAACCCGAAACGATACGATGTGGACGGTGACGAGCTCGATGATGATGACATCGATGAGGTGGCCGATGCTGATGCCGCTGCACGTAACCCATACAGCCATATTAAGCTTGAAGGTTCGCACTCAAACCCTATCCCGTTCTTGCACAACTGCTAATATTGATTCCTATCTTTCAGAGCTGCTTGCGCCGTTGACCTCCGCCGCGGATCTGCCTCAACATTCATCACTCTCAATACCCTACCTCTCAGATACCTTGACCAGCATGACACGGCAGGCATGCACCATGTTACATCGGGAGAAGAGATCGCTTTATGCCGTGAAGAATCTTTTGACGAAATTTCGTGGCGACGAAGCATTCATCCCTTGTGGATCACTCAATTCCGACTTCGACCAACAAATCTTTGATATCAAGTCAGTCTACGGCGATCTTGCCACAGCCAAGTTACACATTCACCCTTCGGAAAGTCTTACGGTAAGTCCACCAGGCCCGCAGAGCTTAGGTGGCTCTTCGGGACTGGTCAGCGGAGCAAGCCATCATGATACCAGTGACACCGTCGATGGTCTCGCGCTTGCAGGGGATGAGAGAATTGGATTAAAGCAAAGCATTACCAACGGAAACGCAAAACGGGAGCAGGGAACTGCTGAAACCCAGGAAGGCGAGTACGCAGCCTCACGAGCAACATATTTAGCTACCAAAGAGCACTCTGCTTGCATGGCAACGGAAGGAATTGAGACCAGGGACACTGCTGTAGGCACGGATGTAACCATCGAAGAGGTCGCTGCACTGAACGAGGAACAGGAAGATAGACTGAACGTCTCACCGCTACCACTATCGCCACAGCAAGACGCACCTGCTCGACCGCCTTCCATAACAGCTACTGGCTCGAATGATGCACCGGACGAAGAAACAGCCACGGGCCGAAGCCCGAAAGACAGGGCTTTGCCGAGCCCTGAGAGTTTGGACGACGAGCACCGTATTGATTCCGTTGATGACAGACGCGATATGCTTCCCATCACAGCGAATGGGCTGACCGCCGACGGAACAGAGGCGAAGGCAATTGAAAATGCAGAAGATGAAGGAGTGGGTGACGAATCTCAACCCGTCCCACGCCGTATGAGGACAAGAGCCCAAGCGCAAGCGGCTTCTGACAAATCAGCCTCTCACACAAGGACTCCGTCACCGGCTTCTTGGGTCCCTCCAGTTATCCATCCGCTGTATCTGATGCCAGAGTCAGCCCGCCAGGATCGAGATTATGGCCTTCCGCCCAACGAAGCCGAAGACACTCGCCGCTTGTTGACGGCGTTTGTCCAAAAGCAAGAAGAAGTGGTCCGCGGTGCAGAGAAATTGTACGAAGGTCTGCTGCGCGCTGACCGCATGCGGCAGACAGTCTTCAAGTGGTGCAAAGCTGAGGGGCACGTTGGAGAAATGAGTGACGGCGAGGATTGGTACGATAAGGAGGAATGGGGTTTAGACGAGGATTTAAAGAAGGGACAGGGTGACGAAGAGGAAGACACCACGACCCAAGGCAAGAAGAGTAGGAAAACCAGACAGCAACAGTGAAGTGAAGTGAAGACGTAGGCATCATGCAAGATCTTTCCAGATACCCATTCGCATTCTCTGTATGATCTGTCCAGTAGCGTCACGCTTTGACAAGCAATGTACGAGACCTCAATCTGAAGTTCAAGTCCAAGCTCGCTTCTAATACTTCATCTCCGTTGGAAATTTCGCAACTGCCTACGTCATCTCGTCCCCTTTCTGTCCCTAAATCCCACAAAGTAAGGTAGCCAACAGTGCTCGTTGAAAACCCTATTTTGTCCACCATGAATCAATTGATAGGTTTCTCACAAAACTCATTATACTGTAAGTTCGTGGATAACAACTATCAAAACCTGTCTAAGTGACTTGCCTCCAGTGTCCGCCGCCGCCATCGTATTGAATCCCACATTCTGGAAGTAAGACCCTCCACCCAGTGACCGATCCTACCGAACATGGCTAACCGTCATTGCCAGCACTGTTGCTCGTCAAGGTACACATCTCCCACTCGCCAATTGACCTTTTACTGACCTGGCGCACCATAGAATACCACAACAAAACCCTCACTCGCCTCTTCAATGGCGACTCCCTCCGCGCCTGCTACGCCCTCGCCCTAACCATCTTCTCCCTCGGCCTCTTCCGTGACTACCTGTCCCGGCCCCCTCCCCTCTTCCCAAAAACCCCACTGAAACCCCCTCTCAGCTACAAAACCGCCCTGGCCTCGCAACCCTACCACCCGGCCTTCCACTCCCCACCCCTCGCCTACCTCCTCCTCTTCCTCGGCAACACGCTCGTCCTCTCCAGCACGTGGGCGCTCGGCATCACAGGCACCTATCTCGGCGACTACTTCGGCATCCTGATGGACGAGCCGGTTACGAGTTTCCCGTTCAATATCACGGGCGCACCGATGTATTACGGGTCTGCGATGAGTTTTCTGGGGACGGCGCTTTATTATGGGAAGCCCGCTGGGGTGGCGCTAACGGGGCTGGTGTTGGCGGTGTATATGGCTGCATTGAGGTTTGAGGATCCGTTCACGGAGGAGATTTATAAGAAGAGGGAGAGGGAGCACAGGGAAGAAGGCGATGTAGACAAGTAGAGGGATGGAGGTCTCAACGATTAAGGGACGGGAGGAGTCCATTCAACATCGACGAGGGCGGAGTGTAGATATGGAGCCACGAACAGCAGCGTGATTGTCCGTGGAAAAATACATCGATTTCGCCATGCAAGAAGGCTCTGTACGACAAATTGCTCCGGTATATTGGTAGCATTTGGGCAAAGGTTCTCAACCGTTGGGTTGCTTGATACTGGGACTCTTGTGCTTCCTATATACAATATATGGCTGACTTGCCACACGAGGGACAACGACGCCCAACCAATCATGGCCCGCTCACTTCCGGCTTTTCTTTTCAGTTCTACTCCTCGGTCCTTGCCGTCGAGCTTGAACAACAAAGCGGTTGATCTTCTTCGGACTTCTCGTCTTATAGCCTCCTTTCGCCTATTGGGAATGTGTTAGCCCACCATACCCGTTGTAGAGAACCTAGACACATACTAAAGTCCCCCAAATACTCTGACTGACAACATTTCCCTTACTCTTTCCTCTTCCACCTCCATGCGGATGCTCATTGGCATTCATAGCCACACCTCGCACCGTTGGTCTGATACCTAACCATCTACTCCTTCCAGCCTTACCCAGCTGGCTCTTGAAATTATTGTTGTTACTCGCAACCCCGATCGTTGCGCAAGCATCTCGGTGGATCCTCCGCACTTCTCCGCTCCTCAATCTCACATCCACATACAGCGCTTTCTTGGAGTCGTCAGGATGGTCGTCATTCTTATTCGTGACCATAGCGAACGTGCCCGCCGACCGGCACATCTGAGCGCCTTTCTTAGGGTAGAGTCCAACATTGTAGACGATCGTTCCCGTGGGAATCATGTGCAACGGCAAACAATTCCCACGCCAAGCCGTCTTCGCAGCAATCATCCCCGCGTCCGTCGAGCCCCCTAAGCTGTTGAGCAATTCCTGCGGTACCCCAAGCCGAAACGATTCCACAACATCCCCGGCGCGCATCCCCTGCGCAGCGATGATGTAGCTCGGCTTCTTCGTCACGTTGCTCTTGAGTAGGGCAATATGCGCCGTCCGACCGGGATCGTACTCAATCCGCTCGACAGTGTGCTTCCCACCCTCCATACGCGTGAAGTCCACCATCCGTATCCTCCGCTTATGGCCCCCGCCCCGATGTCGCATCGTCACTCTCCCGGTATGGTTCCGCCCTCCGATATGCTGTCCTTTTCGGGCGAAGGTCAGCGGTTTATGTGGTTTTCCTTTCCACAGATGGTCGTTTATGGGACGTCGGAGATGGCGGACACCGGGGGTGCGGGGTTTGTATCTTCGAATACCACCGGAGGGTACGAAGTCATCAGGCCTCCCAATATTTGCGTCAGGAGGTTGCGTGGGGGTGGTCGCAGTGGCGTTGGCTGTGGGAGGAGCAGGTGTGCCTTCAGAGCCAGGGCCTTGGGATGCATAGGTGCGGAGGGCGATGGAAGGGTAGAGGAAGGGAAGGCGGTGCTGGAGAATGCAGGCTGATATTCGCGGCTGTAACATCTTGGAGCTTGTGTGAGAAGAGCGCTCAGAGCTCTCCTGTTGAAAAGTACTTTGATATTCGACATTTTGGCTTTAGCTGAAGTGCCAAGAGGCGCCTGTGCTCGGCGGCTATGCACCGCGCGGGAAAGTCTGGTCCGAGCCGACTACAGCCAGGAGAACCACGCTTTTCATTGCTAACCGCGACTGATGCTCTTGATTCGTTGTCTATGGTGGAGATCTCGGTTGTATCCATTATTGGGCGATAAGCGGAACCTTTAGCAAGTATCCAGCGAGCGTACAAGCTGTTGGAGTATACATCTGGTGCTCCCCTTGCTTCAATGATCGTCAAGAACCATATTGGCATTGGAAAGTCTGTGAACCTGTATGAATTATGTGCCAGGACCCAAGTATCTCTCCATATCTCGAGCAACTGGTGTGGTACCGTGTGCTCTGTCGGCAGCAGAGATCGGAAAGCTGGTATAGAGCCAAACCAAATCGAGGATTATGCTGTGGCTGAGGGACATACCAAAGTGACTGTTCGCAAGCATTTAGCAAGTAATTTCCTACGCTACGATTTATTAGGTGTGGCATGATCTGTTATGCTCTTTAATAGTGTCCTGATCAGTCTGGCCGTCCATCGACGGTACTCTTCCATGTCCAGACTAAAGACGTTATCTGATTGAAGACCTGTGTCCATATCAACCGAATTCCATGTACGTCCGATGGTATGGAGCATACTCAGTAGTTAGGAGGTAATCTCACAATCTCTTGAGGTATATTTATTTGGTATATAGATCATAATTGCGCGTTTCTTTTCAATCGAGCAGAACCGTATGTTGGGCGATTGGCTTAGGGGTTACGACTCCAGGTTTCAACTCCATCCACACTAAAGCGGATTCGAAGGCTCTCGGTTCGAACCGGTCAGCCTCCAAACCCATTTGGAGCCAGTACAGATATTCCCGGCGCAGAAAGCCTCCCTGCCCAGCCTGAAACGATAGGCCTGAACAAGGGAATAGTACCCATAGAAAAGGCTTCGAGCCTTGGCTATAGCCTAGAACCTCACAGACCCCCGGGTCTGGGGGCTTCCAGGTAAATGTTTTGCATTCTTGGGGCCCTAGATAAGGCTGAGGTTGCAGTCACAAGAATAAGATAAGAGATTGCTTCGGCCTTGACCTAATTCCAGAGAACGTTGCGCCAATTGTCGCCGGGTATGGTACGTATGCTCGCCTCACTTCTGTTTTTGCTATATCGATCAACGATAATATCAAATTTATTTCATACTAGATCACGCTCTGGAGGACCTTGTGTGCTATTAGGCATGCGAATCAAGGTTTTCTTCTATCGCTACGTGTGTCTAATCGATCCTGCGTCAACACAAGAAGCGTACTCATACCACGCAACAGATGTACTCATCTCTTTCTTGTAAGTTAGAATTATTGTCGACACTGCCACATTGCAGATTTCCAGGCTATACTGTCAACTGCTCCAAGAGTTACAGGAGTGCACCAAATCTCCGCGCGATGAATGCGCTCATCAATCTTCACCGACAATGATAAGTTGAACTCGAGCACTGATTTCACTTCAACGCTGTGGAATCCGGAAGGAAACTACCAGTCAACATTTTGAGTGGCGCGGTCAACAGGTCCATATGTTCCACGTTCGCTGTGAACATAGCCAATTGCAAGAAAGGGGCTTTCGAAGCTTTTCAAAAGCACCGGTGGCATAAGAAAAAGGCAGAGACACTTTCCTATCTGCCATCCTATGTGATGGCAGACACCCGTCGAAAGAGCGCCGTTGACCAGGAGATACTTGATCTACCGAACATTGAGCCAACCGCTGTCGCCAATCTAGGCAGTGATATTGATTTTCTGGTACACCACTCGTGCTTGCCTCAGTACTCAGACCCCTGGCACGCTAACAAATATCTGCCAGAGGGTCTGAGGGCAACATGCAACAATACGAGGGGAAATCGACTTTAATTATCGCAAACGTTCAAAACAACTAATTTTAGTAGCAACTATACTTAATATAGACGTCACGTGATTGTAATATATGTAATCAATATTATTGTTCGAGCGCAATACACATTTCTCTTTTGTCAACAACTACATAGACTGCAACAGCGCAATATAGTAAGTACAACGTCTCTTTATCTATGTACATATATGCGTATGTGCGTGTGTGCGTGTGTGCGTGTGTGCGTGTGTACGTGTGTGCGTGTGTGCGTGTGTGCGTGTGTGCGTGTGTGCGTGTGTGCGTATGTGCGTGTGTGCGTGTGTGCGTGTGTACGTGTATGTAGCACTCTCTTTGTTTCGATTCAATTATTAAAAGTACGTTTAAGTTAACAATACAACAACGCAATGTCTATTTTCTTTAAAATATTAGTGTCGTCGCTTCTTCTATATTAAAGCAAGCTTCGAGAGCAATTTATAGAAGCTAGCATATTGTGATTGTTGTTGTACAACTTTTGAAGTTTTGATCTAAATCGAGATACGCTTGTGTTACGACCCTAGCTCGTTACAGCTAGTATATACCCTATAGAGTAGTCTATAGCATATAGCACGATTACTTGCATGCTCGACGACTTGACAAACGAGCATTGCTCGATACGCTAGTGAGCGAGTTCGACATGTTCGACAACGAGCAAAGCGAGTAAAGTTCGACATGTTCGACAACGAATCTAGCGAACAAAAAGAATCTTCTTTAGTATATATAGATTCCCTAGATACGACTCTCTTATAAATCGTGTTCAACTTATTTATTAAGTTACTCCCTATTATAGATACAAGCTGCAAACTCTTGTTATCAAGTGATTGCTTACATTGTCTAAAGACGTCTACAAATCTCTTCAACAATATTAATCTACTTTAATACTTTAGTCGCTTAGATAATAGCGTAACACTTTGAACATTTTAAGAATGTCTATATTAGATTAACGCGTCTCTATCTTAAGCACTAGCTCATTAGTATCACGTCAATCATTAATCATGAGAGACGACAAAATTAGAATTAATAAGCTCGATATCTATTATGAAGATCGTATTGATCTAGAGAACTAGCTTATGCAAGTAAATATCTATTTCATCTTCTATCTTGTTTTAGCGAACTAGAAGACGATTTTTGCATCAACATTTTTTAAAGAGAGAGTCTAGCATTAACTTAAGTCAAACTTACGAAAATACTTGAAGAACAATAGCGAAAACTCTCGTACGATGTTCACGAATTTTAACAACTTCAAGAGAGAGCTTCGAAAAATCTTTAAAACATTTAACGAGAAACAAATTGCAAAAAAAGTAATTTAGCATCTAATTTAACGAATTTTTGCAACAAATTACGTCGTTAGATTCCAAAAATATGCTAATTTAATTAAATGAAACAATGTCGCACTTATAACAATGTTTCGACGAGATTTAAAGAACAATCTAAAGAACGAAATTATGCGTAATGAAAGAATTTTTAGCGACATATTTAATCTCATTGAAGTAATTATTGATTTCGACGACAAGCTATATAAAAGAGCTATGAAAAAAAAATACGATTAATCTTAAAAAAGAGCAAGAATCTTCTTTGAATTAGCAATCGAATATTAGTAGAGAGAATCTTGTTTTAATTAGAAGTACAATAATCTTGATTATTGTAAATCTACACTTATGAAACTAGATTTTATTTAGCAACGTAAAGAGAAAAACTTTAGAGAAAAGCAAAGTAACAAATCCTAAAAAACGTGCTATTTATGTGGCAAATTGAGTCACTTCGCAAGAGATTATTGATCACGAAACTTAATGAATTGCCAATAAATCAATGCTATGTTAAGAGAAATACTTGATAGCTAGAACGACATCAAGGAGCAAACTAACATAGAGGCGAAAACCCTCAAGACTAGATCGAACGACGACTACTATTTAATAAAAAACCTAAATTAGTTATAGAAAGTCCTAGATAAAACATTATTAGATAAGATATTCGCATTTACGCAAGAAGTTAATTAAATACTTAATGAAGCTATGAAAGCACAACGACTAGAAACGTCATATCTTCACTTAGTAACAAATTTAGACGACGAATATAACTAAAAGAACTTTCACGAATGTCTAAACAACATCACGAATCATTTTGACGCTTTAGCTAGCTTATTAAAGAAGAGAAAGATAAATTAAATCGTAAATAAATGCGAGAAAGCGTTAGAAAGCGACGCCACTATAAAAAGAGATATTTTTGATAAAATCGAATAACAATTAAGCAATGTAAGTTTATCTCGAAAGAAGATAAAGAAAGCAAAGAAATATGCAACACTTAGTTAAACAAGATGCTATAACGACTTATGCTAAACTTATCTAGAAAACAAAGAAGAAGTCAATTGATTTTCTAGAAAGTCAAAGTTATTAATTTAGCATAGAAAGAAAGTTTAGCGCAAATAGACGTTCGAAGCAAAAGTCGCAACACAAAAATAAAAAAAAGTTCAAATTTTTTAGTAAAGAGCATACTAGAGAAATGCAATATGTTAGCCCAACAATAGTAACTAAATTTAATAATATACGCACAATGTTTTATCACATTAATTAGAGTTAATGAACGACAACTTATCGCAATGATCGATTTTGATGCAATAAATAATTTTATAATTAGAGCTTTTGTTAAAAGAGAAGAGTATTTTATTTAAAAAAAGCTTGACGCATACAATCTAGTAATTGTAAATAGAAACTTATTATTCGACAAAAATAAAAAAGTAAATAAAGAAACAAAGTTACTATTGATAGCTATTTAGCAACATTACGAGAAACTAATCTTTAATATAGTAGAAATAATCACTTATAATATCGTTTTAAAAATGTCTTGATTGAAGTAGCACAATTTAGAAGTTAATTAAAATACACAAATACTTAAATTTGCGCAATGTGATTACGTAATTCACATCTAATCTACGCATTAATAGCGTTCAATAATAGATAAAAAATTAAATTGAAAATCGATCGCAAGCAACGAATTTACATTTTCGCAAAAAAACGATCTAATAAAGTTCGATTTGATAGACATTAACAAAAATTAGTTAAGTTATAAAATTAAAGTAAGTGAAGAAAATTACGAATCTTTTAGAAACCTTAAACTATTTAATATCGAAGAAATCGCTAAAGTACGTATTACGAATATACAACAATTAAGAGCATCTATTTTAAAAAAAGAAAACAATAGAGACTCTTTCTAAACATTAATCGTGAAATTACGAAATTAGACTTGAATTAAATAAGCAATTTACGTTTGAATTTATATATGTTCTATTCAAGAAAAAGTTCGAAATACTTCGCGAATATCTAGCAAAAAACGAAAAGAAAAAATTTATTAAGAAATCTTAATTATAGGCAAAATACTTGATTCTTTTTGTATTAAAGAAGAATGAAATTCTTCGTCTATGTGTTAATTATTAAAAGCTAAATAATATTACGATTAAGAATTAATATTTATTATTTAATATTAGCGAGCTTTAGAATTGACTATTTGAAGCAAAGTACTTTATTAAATTAAATTTACGAGAAGCGTACAATCAAATTAGGATGAAAACAAGAAAAGAGTGGAAGATAGCTTTTCGCACATGATATAAATTATACAAATACACAATAATGTCGTTTGAGTTCACGAACGTCTTAACAATGTGTTAGAAAATAATTAATGATGCATTACGACAATATTTGAATCAATTTGTCATAATATACTTGAACGACATCATAATTTATTTAAAAATTTTAAAAGAATATGTTAGTTATGTTTTCAAAATATTGAAATATCTAAATATAAGAAATTTACATCTTAAGTTAAAGAAATGCGAATTTTATTAAAAGAAAATTGATTTTCTTAAATTTATCGTTAAACGATACGAAATACGCATGAATCTTAAGAAGTTACGAGCAATTAAAAAATAAAAATTATTAATAAATGTTAAAAAGATACAATTCTTTTTAGATTTTATAAACTACAACAAGAAGTTCATTAAAAACTACTTAGTAAACGCGATATTATTGACGAATTTTACAAAGAAGAATACGTCATAATTATAAAAACTCGCAAAAGAGAAATTATTTCAAAATCTTAAGCTAGAATGTTTGAAGAAACTAATATTAAAAATGTACGATCTACGATTATTAAGCAAGATTAAAATTAACGCATTAAATTTAGTTATCGATGCATGCTTTAATTAGAGACATGAAGGCATGTAATATTCAATAATATATTTCTCAAAAAAACTCTCGTTAGTTAAATAGAACTATAATGTTCACAATAAGAAACTATTCGCTATAGTAGTTTTCTTAAAATTATGAAAAGTATATACGAAAGAATTACTCAAACTTACGATTCTTATAGATCACAAAAATCTTGTGCACTTTATTACTATTAAGCAACTTAATAGAAGGCAAGTGCGATAATTGAAAAGACTTAAATAGTACAAGTTTAAAATACAATATACCTTAGACAAAGATAATGATAGAGTAGACGCACTTAGTAGAAGAAGTAATTATATAGAAACAAAAGAATTATTTAATCACAACATACTTAAGATCAATTAGAATGAATTATTATTAGCAAACAAATACGAGCTAAATACTACATTACGAATACTTCGAGATAATAAAAAAGAGTTTTCAATAAAGAAAGAAAAACTTCAAATATTTATCAACAAAATCGACGAATATATAAAAGAGCATTATGACAAATTATTGCAAAGACACCTAGAAGTAACTAAAACTCTTTAGCTTTTACGTTAGCATTGTTAGTTCTTATAGATAAGACAAGCTATCAAGACATATATTAAACGATGCCTTAATTATTAGTAGAACAAATATGATACACATGCGAGCTATGACGAAATCTAATATTAGAAATTACTTGAATCGTTATGAAATAAAGTTACGATAAACTTTATTATTAAGTTGCCAAAGTCGATGGATTTAACAACTAGAGATAGATATAATTTGATATTAATAATGATTGATAAGCTTATTAAGTACTCACATATTGTCGCATGCAAAGAGAAGTTTATCGCAAAACAATTAAGATACATTATATTGAATCGACTCATATGATATCACGATATACTTAAGAGACTAACTAGTGATAGAGACAAGCTCTTTATGTCTAACTATTGAAAGACGCTTCTTCTAATGTTAGATACAAGACTTCGAATGTTTATTGTCTATTATCTAGTTATAAATAATTAGATAGAAAGAACGAATCAAAGTCTTAAGCAATATTTGAGACACTACATTAACAATACTTACAACAATTAAATATCACTTTTATCTATGACATAACTAGCATTTAATACTAAGGTTTTAAATATCATTAAAATAACTTTATTCTTCGCCAACTATAACAAGAAATTAAATCTCTTTGAAAAAAAGCGTACGCATCTATTAGCGCAATTAGTTATCGAAAAGATAGCAACATTAAAGAAGATATACGACAACATCTTAAGAATGCAAGAGAAGTTAATTAAGTATTAAAATAAGAAACGAAAAACGACATCTCAACTAAAAGAGAAGAATAAAATATATCTTTTTACAAAAAATCTTAAAACAAAGAAATTAAACAAGAAATTAAATCATGTCAAAGTTAAATTGTTTTTTATTAAGAAGACTAAGAAATTAGTCAATTACAAATTCGACTTACTTAAGAACGTCAAAGTATTTCTAGTATTTTATGTATTATTGTTAAAATTAGTCGACTCAAGTACGTCTATACAAGAAACATTTTATTATAAATTATAAAAAGAAAATTGATTTAAGATTAAAAGAATTCTAGAACAACAAAATTAGCAATATCTTATAAAGTGAAAAGAGTATTTTACGACGAAAAACACGTGAGAATCAACTAGCAATTTTGACGACTATTATGCCCTTATTTAGAAATTCCATTAACGTTCGAAAAATCATCTAGCATAGCAAGAGAAGATCAAATGACAAGAGATGTCTTAATTAAAGCATTCGCAACAAAATAATTTGACGACTCAATAACATTTGACTTCTTTATATTAAACAATAAACATTATGTCTTTCGCTTCGTCTTTGCATCGACTTTCTTTAATATCTTTTTATTACGAAGTAATTGCGTAATTATAATTGTTAACACGATCTCATTCTTTGTCACTTTAGAGAATAGATTTTTCTTAATACGATTTAAAGAAGTTTACGACATATTTACACACAATTTGTTCGCGTGAACACATTTCGAACACTTCAAATAAGATGACGAATCTTTCATAACAATGCAAGGTTTGTTAGTATAGCAACAACGTTTATAAGCAAAATTAACAAGTGTTTCGTAGCAATCTATTTTGAAAGCAAGACGAATACGATTTTGATAAGAAGACATGACATGTAAGCATTCGCTTTTTGAAACGAAAAAGTTTGAAGAAGAGAAATAGTGTTACGATTCTAGCTCGTTATAGCTAGTATATACTCTACAAAGTAGTCTATAGCATATAGTACGATTATTTGCATGTTCGACGACTTGACAAACGAACATTGTTCGACACGCTAGTGGGCGAGTTCAACATGTTCGACAACGAACAAAGCGAACAAAGCTCGACATGCTTAACAACGAGTCTAACGAACAAGAAGAATCTTCTTTAGTATATATAGATTCCCTAGATACGACTCCCTTATAAATCGTGTTCAACTTATTTATTAAGTTACTCTCTATCATAGATACAAGTTGCAAATTCTTGTTATCAAATGATTACTTACATTGCTTGAAGACATCTACAAATCTCTTTAACAATATCAATCTACTCTAATACTCTAGTCGCCTAGATAGCAGCGTAATAGCTTGCCTAAACGTTAGCTTTGCAACATTGCGTATTATTATAATGTACAATTACAACTAGTAGATAGAGCGTATCAATATTAAGCGACGAACGTAGCTTGTTTAATATTTAATAATGTTGTCAAACTACAAATATGCGACAAAATCGACTTTATAATTTTGTGATTGTAATCGGGCAAAAAAATATGTATACGTACCAAAGTTAATGGATTTGCGACAAAATTACGGATGTTGCTCTTAGACCTGCTGCAGAAAAAACCGAAATTTGCGCTAAAAACTAGCGAGAGGTTTTGATTGGCAGCAGGTCTGAGTATTGAGGCAAACTCGTGCATCCAAGTCGCAACCTTAATTCGAGGGAGGACGCTCTGCTAGAAACGGCTGCACTATTACCCAAAACGGATGATGCACCTGGACAATCACCTGGAGAGTACGTATGATGTATTTCTGTTGTGGCTCGTGTCTATGAGTTCTCAAGTTCATACGTGAGATAATCGGATTGTTGATCCGTCTCGAGTCCTTAGAATTGATACAGTACACACTAGTCTTACCACTAATGATAAAATACACCTTTATAATAAGGTAACCTTGGAATGTGGTACGCCCAGCAGCCGTAGATTCTAATCATCCCACGAATTTACGATCGTATTCAGAACTGTTGAGTCTGTACTTCGACACTTCCAGAAATGCTTGCAAACTCAAGCCTGTAGATTTTTCGCTCTGGCAGGCCCGCCATGGCCTCCTTAGCATCTCGCGCTCTTGTTGTCCTTGGCCTTGTCTTCCTTGCCCATGCGTAATCTCCCAATCTCCACCAACCTTCTCGCACGACTGACCATTCGGAAGCTGCTACTCAGCCTACGAACATTCAACTCTGACATCAAACCTAAAACCCTCTCTTGCTACCGCATCATCATCAACAGCCGCAAACCCAGCCAGCTCCGCCTTACCGCTCGATATCATATTGGAAACTGTCATCTCCACCGGCCTGATCTGTCTTGGGATCGTCATGGGCGCGGAACAATTGCAGCCGATCGAGTGGAGAGTGTGGGCTGGGAAGGTTGAGAAGGAGATGAAAGGAGGGCCGTACATGGGGCTCGAGGAGCGGATGGGTTTCGTGGATATCAGGGTACGTTGGAAGCTTTGATCACACATGGGAGGTCTTGGAGCGATTGGCGTGAGGCGCAAGCTCCATGATCGATGGGGTTGGGAAGAAGCTGGCGACCTATGAATCATTATGGAAACACCGTGCTGACGCGAATCAAGGCCAAACGGAAAGAGTTCGCAGAGTGGGTTCGACATCAAGGGAATGCAGAAAAGACGTGAGCGAGCGAGAACCCAAGTACGCTTTGCAACTTGTTCGCACAGTCGTTCGACACGTGCTGGCTACTATGTACGAGTATACAAGGGCGCAGCTCATGGCAACCCTGCTTTATACATACACAGAAGATACCAAAATAGATCGTCACATCTGCGCATAACTGCTATGGATTTCGCACAACTCTTATCAGTGGCCGACTATAGCGGACACAACATGCTGCGAAAGCGAACTTCAATCATTTGACAGGGAAGACCTTACTGCCCGGTTGCACCAGCTATTACACGGGTGACTCAAGTACGCCTGCGCATGGGAGGAGTAACCTACAGGCATCTAAGCGAACCATATGATTATGATTGAAAATCAATGTCAACGGTGAGAAGACATCAGATGGTCGTTAAGCGCTAACCAGAGATCAGCCTGCACACACCCCGTCCAAAAACTGTTCAGGTCCATGCGCAAATGCAAACGTTCTGCCGCGAGCTTCACATGAAACCCAGGTTCATTTCTTGGTAGACAGAAAGCCCAGCCTAGGCCTTGCGTATGACACCTACGGGGGCACGATGCGCAGCCTCGTTTACCAGCCTATCACGGTTCGGCGCAACCGCCGTGGCTTCAGAGATTCGGCCCCTGCATTATACATGCACGTGTGGCGATTGTTCAGCCTTGTCCTTCGCACGCGAGGCAGTCGTCAGGGAGCTCGTCTCAGTTGGTATAATGTCTCGCGCCTCGCACACCACTGCGTACGTTATGTTGAAGATCTCGTATTTCGACCTCTCTCTACAAGGTTTCTGGTCCCATGTCTATAGCGATGCGCTTTCATGATGAAATCGTCGTAAAGTCTCCCTTCTTGCCATATCTCCTATCTATCCTTATCTTCTCCCGGTCTACAGCCTCCGTCTCCTTCCCCCTCACCTCGTTCCCTGCCTACTCCACCGTCGCACCATGCGCCACCGGCCACCTGGAATGGATGTTCAACACAGACTGGTGGGATGGCTGCTCCTCCAACCTGCCTCTGAAATCCTACGGCAGCTGCATCTGCGCCTACCGGCTCAGCGACGTGAACGACAATCTGAGCGTGCATTTCTCGGCGGACGCAGAATGTAGCACCAGCGGTGTCTATGAGGCGGTCACGCAGCTTTGTACATGGTGTGGTGTCGATCTGGCCAAGAACGGTGTTGGGACGGCAACGGCGACTGGGAGCGGTCCCACTGGTATGGGGTGGTGCATGGGCAGGGCTGAGGGCTGGTTGACTGACGTAAAGCAGGTGCCGCAACACCAGGGCAAACAGCGCCATTCTTGCCGACATCGACAGGTGCACCTCCTGCAAGCAGCAGCAGCAGTAGCGCGACTAGCGGCAACAGTAAGAAGTTTTCCGGCTTGACTCTTGATCAGGTTATTGCGTTGTCCGTGGGAGTGCCGGCTGTGGTCCTGTCGGTGTTCACTCTCGAGTATGCGCGGCGCAATGACGCGTTGCAAAGAATGAAGATGTTTATGAGGCAACGCCCTCCCGTGAATGGACAGGATGCTAGCCGTGGAGGGGACGCAGGTGGATATAACGGCTGGCATGGACAGAGAGAACCCTACAACGCTGGGTATGCGGGGCCAAGAACCACTTATTACTGAGGCAGACAAACAAGAGATGGTCTGACAACGGAGTCACGATCGGTGGTTAGCTTTCGGGACGTGCCTAATGGGATATGTATTGGATAAAGCTCAACGATCAATTCCGTCATTCTAAAGGCTTCGCTCGAATCCTGCCTGCCACTGATAGGCCGTGTATTCCCCAGCGGTCTTGAGAACAGGAGCAAATCTCGCTGGTCTTGTAGCTGTCATTTTGGAGCAGTCGCTGATAGATACGGGCTCGGACGCTGACTTCGACCTGCCATGTACGCTTCCATGCTTGTTATCATCACGAAGCTCGTCAAGGCCGATCGAGATTTTGAGACGTACACTTTCGTTTTCCACGTGCTAAGGTACACGAGTCCCAAAGACTCCGCGACTTAGCCGTGGTGCCATCTGAGATGCGTATGCCTGATGGCTAATCCTCCGCCAACGACACGTCCAATGGTAGGACTTGGTGTTCAAGATCCTCCCAATGTTGTTTCGTAGAAACGACTTTCGTCTCTCGTACTTCTTCAAGAGTGCTTTATCCCCCCAATGACATTGCCCTTCACCTTGCCCCAATCAATCTTCGCGTCCATTTCTTCGTCCAGCAGCCCACACACCACCACATTTTCCCCTCTTATCAAGTACACCCCATGTTCTACCTCCGTGCTTGGCTCCTCGTCCTCGGAAGGTCTTATAATGCGCTCAACAGTGTTGGACAGGACAAGATTCGTTACTTGGTCGCAGGAAAGGAGGGTGCCGGTTAGAGTTCGACCATCTCCTGTGAGGATAAGGACTTTCTCTGGAGTGACAGAGTGGTCAGTAACGGAGCTTGCACGGGACAATTCGATAGCTTACTGTTCACATATGAATGAAGAGACATTATACTCTCAACTAGCAGGCTTGATATGCAAATGGAAGCACAGCTTGAAACCAGGGTCGCGACAAACAAGGTAACTACGACGGGAAGTTGTCGAGTACTGTAAGATAGCGGTGGTACCGTACACTAGCACATTCGTATCTAATCTCTAGACGCCGGCCGCGCGCGTCGTGAAACCATCACATGTCAAGCATCCGATGTCGCAACCTTTCCCCGATTGGTTTTCCTTGATAGGCATTTTTGATCGAAGCGAAAGAGCTCTCGATCTCTAGCCGCTACATTACTCGAAATGCAAGCTGCTAACAGGCTGCAGACGGCCTTGAGAACAGGCTCGGGTCTCTCATTTGGGGCATGGCAGATGCTTCCGGGAACGAACCTTAGCAGAACCATAGCTCGCTGCGGATACGATTGGATCACGGTCGATACCGAACATGGCAATATCGACGGTACGACAACCGAAGCATAGCCGACGTCTCTCTCAGATACGTCTAAGACAGCTGTGCCAAGCTAAATTGAAATTAGACAGCAATATGCACGAAGCAGTTGCTGCGATTGCCGCTTGTGGTGTTAGTCCCCTTGTCAGAATCGCCGCCAATGAAGGTTGGATGGTCAAGCGTAGGCGATAAGTAGATGGCTTCTTCTTGCTTAGCTGATAGCCGTAGGCGCTCTCGACTCGGGCGGTAAGCCAGAGTACCTCTATGGGCGCTGTTCTCTTTAATGACATTCCTGCATCAGCTCATGGTATTATCGTGCCCTTGCTACGGACCGCCGAAGATGCCAAGAATATTGTACAATCGGCCAAATTTCCACCCGTAGGCCAGAGAGGATTCGGATCGCCATTCGCAATGGAGAAGTTTGGAGGCTTGTCGCAGACACGGTATCTTCAACAGGCTAACGATAGTCTATTGACGATCATCCAAATCGAGACCAAAGAGGCTTTGCACAATGTATGTACCTTTGCCAATGCTGCAGTCGCGGAAGACCCTATATTGAGAGCGCATCTAGCTCGATGCTATTGCGAAAGTTCCAGGTGTCGATGTCCTCTTCGTTGGTCCGTTCGATCTAGGCAATAATATTGGATACCCAATCCTCGATGGGACGATGCACCGAGAGCTGAAGGACGCGATAATCAGGATTCTGCAGATCGCAAAGGAGAACAACAAGAGGACCGGAATATATGCCACCTCTGGAGAGCAAGCGAGAGAATTTGCAGATCAAGGTTTCCATATGGTGAGTTTCAGGTTGACTTTCTCCAAGATCTACTACTCAATCGTCTTCCTCAGATCTCTGTTGTAGCGGATATGGTTGCGCTCCCCACGGCAATGACCTCGGCACTCGCTGCAGCCAAAGGATCGTATGCGCACTCAGCACTGAATTTGGCCAAAGGGGCAGCTTCGAAGATAACCAGTCGATAGCGTATCTGACGAGTAGCTGGTAGATGAATACAGTTGAGCTGTAGCTGTAGCATTCCGTGTAGATGAAACCCAACAATTAATGCACGAGCAAGCACTGAGTGAGATCCCTCGTCACCATGCATATTAGCAGTCGGAGTTGTATTCCACAGCCCGGCAAAAGGTGGTGCACTATCCCTTGCCACTTTCGTAGAAATTAGTTTCGACAAAATGACAATGGGCTGATGAATTAGTGGAGACCCATGGCTTAATAGACACATCGTCATTGCCTTCGACCCACAAGGTGATGAAACCGAACACAAACAAAGCGAATAAAATGTTGTTGAGCTGATCTGACTCTCGCCCCGTAAATGGCGGACCATCTCTAAGCTACGAATGACCCTCGGCCTCGTCGATCAATTCTTCAAGCTGCTTTTGGGTGAACCGATGCATCAGCTTCCGCGCTTTGGTGGCAATGTCCGGCTTGGAGTAAGTGTGGTGAACTCTCTGAACATGAACCTGCAACCAATCAACAATGACCGAAGAACAAAAACTCTTCGAATTCAGCTACGCACGACAGGAGTGTCAAATTCATACAGATCTTTCCATTGTTGCTGACCTGCTGCCATGACGTTTATGGTATTGACTTCGAAGGACCGTCTTTTGCCAAGCTGATTGATGGTTGCTTTGGCAGTCTCGCATAAGGAGCAATGCGAGCGCGTGAAGAGGGTTATGCGCGCCGAATACTGCAAAAGGCGGGACGTAGGATGCATTCTGCAATATGAAGGTGTTTCTGTGGAAATTTGATGGTTGCTCACATCAAGATGCTTTTCTCCACGGGTCACGTGTAGGGCTCATGTTAGGGCTCTCTTGAAAGAAGGACCTTGCTTTAAATAATTCGTGCCATATTGCATGGTACTATCAATGAGCCAAGAAGCAGGAGATTCGGCCATGGCACGTTCATGATTGACCATGCCATATTCGTCCCGACATGGGACAGGATTGAAAGAATGACCGGCCAGATCCTTCATATCAAGATCACCTAGCATGTCGGTTCCAGATAGACATTTTACGACTTCAATCATTCGCTCCGCTAGATTCGAGCCAAGCCATACCTCTACCATACTGTGCTCGCTAGATACTCACTCGTCGATGGCTTCTTCAATGTGATTTTCGTCCCCCTCCTTTAGCTTACCATCGACATCCAAAGACTCTGTAGAGGCTTCCACCCCAGACGCCGCTCGTCCTGGGTCCTGTTTGGTCTTCCCTTTCTTTGTGCTTCGTTTCGTCTTACCTGCACCCTCCATCGTCAACGGTGCCTCTCGAATCCATCTTGCAACGGCTTCTGCTCTCTCAGTGCTTATTGGATATTCCTTGCCGTCCTCTTGCGCCCAACGCTTCGGACCGTTGTTCTGGCCTAGTTCTTCCTGCCTCTGCTCCTCGGCTCTCCGTTCCCTCGCCGCTACCGCAGCTTGAAAGCTTGCTTCATCGTGGACTCGCTCGTCAGCCAAAGCCTCCATGATGGCTTCTTGCCTTCGACGTTCCTGGGCTTGCTCTTCATTTTCTTCCTTCTTGCCACTGCCGGCGTGCCCAGGTAGCGGAGCCGGAGCGCACAGAGTCTCCCAGGATTGCTGGAGGCCTATCCAATTGTTGGCGCGGCGCACTACTTCAATCCAGTCCGCACGACTGGGAGAGCGGGCAGCGAGGAAAATCGGATAGCCATCACACACGCGAGCGAGTCGGGCCACCATGTGAGCGTGGCGTAGATGCTCCTTAGACGAGGTCTGGATGAGCGCATGGCAAAGCAAGAGTGAGTGCAAGGCGTCAGTAAGCAGCGGATGGTAAGTGACTGCTTCGTGCTGGTCCGACATTGCCAAGAACTGATGGGCGAACTCGCTGGAGCCATTTTGCTGGGTGGTCTGCTTTCGTGAAACGAGCGCTTGCGACTGTATGGGGTAGGGAGGTAGATCCGATGGAGGTGATGGAGAGAACAGTGTAGATACTTGGTAGATCTCTGGTGGGGGTAATGCTGAGTATGAGGTCATGTCGGGATATGCATTGCTGTTGCGTCGACGACCGTCTTGGGGCTTGTGGAGGACCAGCGCATCAGATAGATGCCCGTTGCTGAGGCTGGAATTTCCTGACATGTCGAGGACGCGGTTTGGTGGAGGTCCCTTTGGCTTTGCGAAACCATTGGTAGCAGCATTGGCTTTACGGAAGAACTCCTCGGTGATCTCGATCGGTAACCCAGGAGTGTACTCGAAATTTGAGAGGAAATTCATATAGTCTCGAAGAGCTCGCTTGGCGTTAGTCTTGACAGTCTTGCGGGCTTCTAGCCTGCTTCTGTGGGCCTCTTTTGCAGCAGGTGTTTGTGCAGCGCCGGGCTGAAACTCGGAGAATGTGACGTTCTCTGGCTTCAGACCGTCCAACGCGGCATCGACACTCTGACAGGCAAGGGTAAGATAGACCCCAGCGCGATGGAATAGCAATTGAGGCTCGAGGCTGCTGGGCTGATCTTCGTCCTTGACGGTCGGCTCATACTTCCAATCACGAGCACCACCATTCCTCCGCTCCGAGCTGCCCAATGCATTTGATAGCTCTAGCTCTCCTCTTCCGGCACGATGTTGCGCCATTGCGTAGCGGCAAGCTGCGAGACCCTCGGTCAAGTCTCTGGCTGCCCCAAGGTAGTCATCTTTGAATATCCGGGTGACGGCTCTAGTACGTAGAGGCGCTCCGTCGGTGGGCCGGTGATGGATTATCTCATCCAATGGTGTCAAGCTTGTGCATTGCGCGAGCATTCGCGAGGGGATCTTCTCATGGAAGAAATGGACATATTTCGCGTCGCAGTCGGCAACGTTCCGCTGTAGTACTAGCTTTGCGACCTCCTCCAGGGCCGATGCTGACTGCATTGTCGCCACACTTGCAGCGATCTCGTCGAGATAATAGGCATGTGAAAGCTTTTGCGTCGCATGCTCCCTCATTCTGTGTTTTCTCTCCCTGCTTAGCTTTGCATTCCCACCTTGACCCCCTATTCCAAGACCCAATGCAGCTGCACCTCCACCACCAAGCATGCCATTGCCTGCATTCAACGAGTTGCTGAGCGAGGAAGACGTGGTTCCGTTGGCTGCCCGGACTGCAAGATCGGTGGCGTCTTCAACAAGGCGACGAACCTTGACGAGATCGAAGAAGACTGCAGGGTCAATCGGACGAGGACGAGGTGAGGCATAGTTGCTGTAGGCGAGAGATTCTAAGACTTCGGGGGGCAATTGTAGCCACGGGCCATGGAAGGATGAGATATAGCGCCAGTGTCTGTAGGATACGGGCACACCAGATTAGATATGGGGATTGAATATTCGAGTAGCGCCGGCATGGACTGAGAATCACAATGGTCACGTACTTGTTGCGACAGATAATCAAGGCGGACGTTGAGGGTTCTGACACCTTGGCTTTGGCGGTGGATTTCTCTCGAGTCGAGGGCGACGCAGTGAGTGGAGTGTTTGGGGCTGAGGCCGTGCTATCGGTGAGACTGTCCTTGTTTGCCGTTATGCCACCTGGTGGCTTCTTTTTCTTGGTCATTGGACGAACGCGCTCAATCAGACTAGCATTGGGGACATTGTTTACACGCCAGTGGTTTTCACGATTGAAAGCTTTGCTCTCAGTCCGGGCTTAGTACGGGTTTATCTACGATCCTGCCAAGACCGGGGTCAATGTCCCCTGATCTACTCCGTCTGCCAGCACAATACTCTCAGGTCAATTGGGACGATGGCAAGGACATGAGCTTATAATGTTGAAGTATCGGTCGTGTTTCGAGTAACATGCGTCATAGCTCCATGTTCGCGCACAGCTATGGGATTGTCTTGGTGAGCATAATGAGAAAGATCCACATGGTATTCCAAAAGATTCATGGCGTGACTATGTGCCATATTTCTCTGGTTACTTTAGTTCATTGACCGAGCCCGTCCCACAGCCTCTTATGCACACCTCCGTACTGAGAACGCATTCCCTCCACGTTGACAAGAAACCCAAGTTCAATACCGTTTGTGCAATGTCATATGAAGGCACGTCAATATCCCTTCCGAGTAGTGCCTAAGACATGTGGTTATTCGAAGACAAGATATATCAGATCGACAGTTCCAGGCTGAAGTAGAAAGACCGGTCAATTCTCTTTCCGGATTTGCATTGACCCAGGCACCAGCCCATGCCGTGATGGATAGACTCCTGGCCGCATATCCAGTATTCTTAACGCGCCCATCGATCTCGCGCGAAAATCGTTCAGCGGCTCGGGATATTCATATCGAATACACAAATGCTCGAGTACCTGCTCTAGGCGTTTGAGGCAGCTCAAAGCCTGATCGATCAGTCCGCCAACGCTTCGACAATGGACAAGAGGAAGTGGTGAAGATCCTGAAAGAAGTATAGGTGGCGCCGGTGGTACGCCCGTCATGATCCAGGTCCCTTCCGCTTCGAGAACGTCGAGAAATCTGTCGCCAACATAAGAAGCGCGAAGGACATCATGGGATGTATATAAGGCCGACAGATCCGTCACTTGTGTCAAGGAGATCATGCAGTCTGCGTATTGTACTGCATGCTCGAATGTAAGTGCATTGGCGTAGTCTGACGGTTTGCGTGTCAAGGCTGGAGCACACAATATCAAGATACAGCCACAATTAAGCTCGGATAAGAGCAGCCACTTCAGTGAGCTGTTGATTGTGTCCGGCAGATGCTCCGCCCAGGAGCGCATTCCGCTGAAACTCATGGAAATAAAAGGCCACGGATTCTCCCATGCCATATGATTGGAAAGATACAATCGTTGATATGCCGCTGACTGAAGCTTGCGTAGGCGTAGTAGTTGTAGGGCAGGATATGAAGCCGCGAAGCTCCGTTCATTCAAAGATATATCTGGCTTCACGTTGACCGAGTCGTCTGTAAAGGAGAATGCACGACGATGCACCACGCTTACGGCCCTATTTGAATAAGCAGGATCCCAGTCTAGATATCAGTCGGCATCTCGTACCTGTCGAGTCCGTAGACGCAGTGAAAGACCCGTCTGCGGAAGTCCAAATGCGGCTTTGGTGTCTGGGTATCCGACGGGAGCTCTTGATGAAGACCCAGATCTACGGTAACACGTGACGTGATCCCGATGAGGTACCAACTATTGAAATGATGAGGGTCCAGCATAGCGTAGATAACTAGAAAAAGAAGGCATTGAATGCCTTGCATAGAGCCAGGTTGAACCACCGCCTCGATGCTTTGGAAAGCTTCAGCAGCATGACCCACAGCCTCTACGTAGTGCTGGTCACCCCTTTTGCACGACTTTGAGGCAAGAGAAATAGCAGCGACCATCCGCACAGTCCAACGGGCCATTGGAGTACACTGGCTTCCTTGATGTTCGGCGAGAGCGGCGAATATGGCCGTTTCTGAAAGGAAAGGGTATAGTACAAGTACTTTGTCTACATAATATTGAATGAGCGGAGTAATAACACCCCGGGCGGGTAACGGTAGCCCGGTTGGTTCGGGCATCGTCTTTATTGAAGATGTATATAGCACTAGCCTTGCAAAAGACATCTCCCTTGTAAAGCCGTGGAAATCTCTTGCCGTTGCGTTGACGGATCTGTATGGTTGGCGATCAACACGCGACTGTCAGCACGCCTGCAAAGGCAAGGGCTTACAAGAAACCAAAATCAGAGACTAGGTCGTCTACATGTGAAGCTTCTCCTCTTTCGCCCTTCGGCTTCTTGGTGATAGGACTTGCTGCTGCTGAGTGGCTAGGATCCAGACCCAGCGTCGTGAGGGACACCTTGCGTCCACGGGCTTCCTCCAGCTGCCTCTCCAACTTCTCGAGACGGACCTCGAGCGAGGCGACATAATTACGCTCCTTCCCTCTTGCAAACTGATCGTTGGCGCTGGAGCATTCAAGGGCGCGGCCACTTTTGTCACATGCCGAACATGATGGTAGTCTGCCATCGCACTTCACTTTGGCAGTGCGACATCTTGAGCAGGCTGAGACTGGCCGGCTGACCTTTAACGAGGGTGTCTGAAAAGAATTCGATCTAAGCATGCTGGACAAAGGTCTGGCGTGATAGAGAACCTGATCCCTTCCTCTTATTCATTCTTTGCGCGAGTATAGTAGACTGACCCAGCAAAATTCAGATCGGGTTGTGAGTATAAAGAACTTGAGTGGACCACGCCCATGCATCTAAGACAGCCACATCAAAGAGGCAGGGAGCTGATAAGCATAGCAGGCTCAGTCCCACGCAATTGAACCCCTATAGTTCAAGTCGTATGGTGATGTGGGGCGCCGTCCTCGCCTTTGCCTCAAGCTCTCCATTGCAGGGGATTCGGGCAGGCATCCAGGACGAGGATATGTAAAGTAGGATAGGCTGCTTAGAGCCGAGGGGCACGGGGACCCGGGGTTCTGTCGTAACGGCGACTAATGCGGCTTCTAGGCGGGCCTTTGTCCCGAGAACAAGCTTTTGGAGGGGTCCATTTTGGGTTCTGACGCGCACTATCGTGAGTGAAGGCGGTTCAACAATCGGGCTGGTCGCACTCCGTATTAAAATACAGGATAGCCCATTTCACAACCCAGCGGCTTGAGGCGCGTTGGAGTGCGCATAATTTCAATGTTGCGCCCGACAATATTCGAATGAGACTGCGACACGAGCGCCATTAGCTCCATACCTGGATCCCTCTGCTTCTTGCATCAAATCGCCTGCGGAACACCCATACACTTGTCGTCGCTTTACAGCCAGGCCCCCCGAACGATGTGTCTCTCCCGTGTCGGCATGATTTGCCGGTCCGTATCTTGACTGCTCTATACGTACATGTTAGAACGTTGATAGCTCGACAATGAGATGAGATACAAGCTCAATAGCTAAGCCACGGCTCCTGCTGAATGGCGTCCGGCTCAAGCCCGCAGAACGAGCATGCAGCAACCAGCAAGGACAGTCGCAAGGGGGATGGCGCAGCCAATGCGACGAAGTTTCACACCCTGACAGCTTGTGTACGATGCCGGCATGTAAGTCTGGATTCCGTTATTCCACCAGCTTGTTTTGTGTTTGGGGTGAGTAGCTGAGTGTCGTCCAATGTCCAGAGGAAAACCAGGTGTGATGCAGGGCTGCCGCGTTGCGGACCGTGTGAGAGAAACAACAAGCTGTGTGAATACTTCGATACCGTTAAGGGCAGAAAAATTCCAAGGACATATGTTATCCATCTACAGAACAAGGTGCAAGCGCTGGAAGCCGAGCTGGCCCGTGTGGAAGAGGAGCAACACACGACCCTCGATGCTGAGTCCATGATACGTAGCGCGGGGCTGGTCAGGTTCAAAGATCATGATGATTGCAGGTATCTGGGCGCATCGAGCGGCATAGCGATGACGAGGCTCGTCATAGAGTTGGCGAAGCAGAATACGGAAAGCAGGACCATCAAAGAGATCGTGCCTGATATGAAAGCCAGGCAGATTGAGGATCGTTTTGCAAAGGAGAGCTCTAAGCCAACATCCAAGGTCTATCCCTTAATCAGTGATGTTGCTGCGCCAACGTTGCCCACAAGGGAATTGACTGCGAAATTGATCGAGGTCTTCACCCGCACTGGTAAAAACCTGTTCATGAGGTCCATCCTCGAAGGCTGACGTTTGTAGCTCAGTACTTGCTGCCAACGCTCCAGTAAGCGTATCTAGATGCCCCTCCAGCAAGTTGTAATTGTGGGAACATCTATTGGCGGAGCAAGTTCAATAAACAACTATACGATTTTGTTGGTATCTTGAGTATCAATGCTAATTTAAATGTTGAATAGTGAACCTTCCTTTCTGCAAGCAGTGGAGGATGTCTATCAAGGCTCTTCCGATGCATACAAGAACTTTGCATTGCGGATTGTTATTGCCATCTCGATGCAGAAGCTAGATACTCTCTACGCTGGACTCGCCGATAGCTACTATCTGGCAGCCTTACCATACCTGGAAGGTGCAGTACGGCCTATGAACCTTGAGACTCTACAATGCTTTGCCCTTATCGCCCAATACTCGATGGTGACCCCTACCAGGACAGCTTCATACTGGGTTGTCGGTCTGGCTACTAGGCTTTGCCAGGAGCTAGGAATAACCGATGAAGCAGGCATCACGGCTGAGGGTGCTGGCGAGAAGCTTGATGTTCTACAAGTAGATATGCGTCGGCGTCTTTTTTGGGTCATTACATCCATGGAGTTTGGTCTAGCTCACAGTCTAGGTAGGCCGAGTGGCTTTGGCACCGGCCCCAATGACATTAATGTACAATTCTTCGCGGCGGTAGACGACGGTTTCATCACTAGATCTGGTGTGATCCGTGGAGGTCCTCCCTCGGTCAAAAAGCAGATTGCAATCCATTTCTTCAAGATGAGGCTGCATCAAGCTGAAATAAGGCGCAAGTTGTACCTCAAGAAAAGGCCTAAACCGCAAGATGACCAGGACCAGTGGTTCCGAGAGATGGATGAGCGCCTCAAAGATTGGCTAGCATCGTGCCCGAAGAATGATGAAGGGAGCGGTATGACTCAGACTTGGTGCGTGGCAGTTCAACTTCACACCCCGTTGACCTTATAGATCCCCGACGCTTATGCACTGTAGTATCTTCTGGAGCTATTACACCATTATGTGCGTTCTCATTCAATGCTGATGCAGTTTCCGCAGGTTCAAGGTTAGATACAACACCATTGTCATCTTCCTGAATCGGCCTTCTCCGCAAATCCCTGAGCCATCTGTCGATGCTGCCCTGAAATGTGTTGGTGCCGCGCTTGAGAACATCAGGTTGCAATGGGAGCAAATAGCGAACAAGTCGGTCGATGTGACATGGATTTTTACTCAGACTCTTTTCATGGAACTCAACACGGCCCTGTGGGCCTTGTCATATCCAGAGGTACGAAAAGAGAAATCAAAGCATGAGATGGAAGAATATGTGCAAATGGCCCAAGACGGCATACGCCTCGCTTCTGAACGTTGGCCTGGAGTTGAATCGGCGTTGGAGCTATACGAAAACCTGATCCGAGCGTGCCTCAAAGCCTACGATGGCAATACTTCCTACGTGATCCGTTCGCCTTCCAACAAAGCATCGACGCTACCACCGCATAAAATAATCACGCCACCTCTGCTATCAAGTCCTTCAAATGTCGTGAGCTCAAATGCTTCTCGACATGAACCTCCAACAGCGCGATCATCTCCGTTTCTTAATGCTATCGACGCTGACCAGGCCTCGGATCAGCGCACTGCAACCTCCCCGGCCCGTTCAGAATTGAGCTTCACGGAGTCGCAAAGGACTTTGTCCAGTCGAATGAGCATCTCACAGCAGCCTTCATTTCAGTATACTACCGCTTATCCAGATACCACATTCGACCCCTATTCGGTGTATAACACCCTACCCACGCCTCTCATCCACACTTGGAACCCAGGGATTTCTCCGGAGTTCCAATCTGCTCAGTTGGGAGCATACTTTACACCCCAGAAGGAGCCAGGGCTCTATTTTGACGCCATTGGAGACCAGTACTCCCAATATCTTCACGCGCCGTACACTTCTCAGCAACCGTTGCAGAGCTTAAATCAGGAGCAACAGCTCGAGCTCATGACGAATCTTGAGAGAACGGGGTTGAGAAGCATTTTCTCCACCGCGCAATTAGTTCCTCCATTTGAGCAGCTATACGCGCGTTGACGCACTCAAATCGATGGATTATCTACCAAAAACTTCTGAACAGCATCGCGATGCTTTACTGGGTTCCACACCATACGCCAGCCTCGCGTACCATTTAGAAGCCCCGATCTTTTTAGGTGATAGCTTGTTCGCCACGACTGGCCTAGACTTACTCTTCTGAGAGCGCGGCGGACACAGATATGAAGCGAAGCCATGGGGCCGGTGCTTTTATCATTGTCAGTCGCGAATTCCCTAGGCAAGCCGTAAGTGTCGTGAGCTATCGAAGCGTAGTGCAAAACGAATACGCACCGAAATGGGGATGTACAGCGTAATAAAGATCCTCCCACTCATTACCTCACAGTCATTACTTCCCATCTGCAGGTGACTCAGACTTGCCTTTACAGCTTCACAATTGCTTCTCCATTCTCGACCGCAGCACGAGGGCTCGAGACCCGGTTATGTCAGCCGCGAGGCATCAAAAACACAGAGCCTCAAAGCGGGCCTGCTGGTGCAAAGGCGGATCACAATTCAGAAGTATCTGAGGAGCTCACACATATGTGCAGACTCCGTCATCACGGTCGACCTTTTCGGCGAGCGAATGTACTCTTACCTATGAAATATACGGCAGTCCTAGCCGTCTGCCACTAGATTTTCGGTTCCCTTGCTTCTCCCAGCTTCCATCTTCGCTGTTCTTGTACCAAATTGGATCGCTCGCTTCTTCTCTGCTGCCGCACCCTTCATTCTTAACCGCCATGCTAGCAGTCTAAGCAGCAACTTCGCAGGCTCTAGGATAGGATCTTTGGCGTTTAGAAGATGATCCTTGTCTATATGGGACTTTCGAAAACCACATTTCTCCCAGACTGGACGCCGGAGCGCCCAACGCACGAGTGCTTCGTCGAGGTAGGGATACCGAGCCTCTTTACCCCAGTACGAGATCACACGATCATCACGACCAAGGTTCCGCTTGCCGAGCCTGCAAATATCCAATTCGAGCTCTCCAACGAGCCCCTCATAGCCGGCCAGTCTGAATGCTGTCGAATGACGGGTGTATCCTCCGAACATCTCATCTGCCCCAAGTCCGGACAACAAAACACAGGCTGGAGTCGTGTAAGCTCTTGTGAGGCCAGTTTCAGCAACTTTTACGGTACCGGCTCCTCGGGCAGCAAAGTATAGTGCACAGGCTATAGACAGATCCATCTCCGTATGATGAGGGTAGATCAACGCGGTAATTTCGGAACGGTGGGCCAGCGTCTCGGCGTAGGGGACGTCTATTGACACGAACCGCCATGTCCGTTCCGGGCATACTCTGAGGAGCTCTGCATGTGTGGAATGACCCGTCAAGCGATCGGGACACATCGAGTATGGTGATGGATGAGCGGGAGTTGACTCAGCGGAAGTTTTGCCGGCGGCTTTCACCACTCTAGGATTCTCGAAAGCCACATTCAGGAGATCAATGTCGTGGTCAAAGGGGAGGATGTCATGACAGATACGAGCCAGCAAGGCGCAATCTAGGCCCCCCGAGAATAGGATTCCAATCCGTGCCGGATTCGTGGCTGCTGAAGATGGTGTCGGTACTCCATGGACTCGAAGGCCTAACGAACGCTTGAGATGATCGCCCAACTCGATTACGGCCGCTGAGTCCAAGCGCAGTTCTGGAACGTTCTCAGTCGGGATATCTTTGTTCAATTGAATCAAGGGTGAAGCCTTTTCAAGCCGTCAGTGGGATCAGATAGGCGGAACTCTGGGAGAGCTTGTACCGATGATAGGGTAAGAATGTCCGTCCTTTGCTGAATGGACCATGGGATATGCTCGATCTCGAAAGCCATTTCTCTACCCTCTGGGATGGCACGCCCATTGGAACATTTCGGAATATTCGAAATGTCAATTGTATAGATACCGTCAGCTTCAACTTCATTCCACGTAGATAGATCGGCATGGCTAGAAGTACTGGAAATGATTAGACAGCCATCTTGTTCCACATGTTTCAGTAGTGAACGCCTCCCTAGAACATCCCTGCCAAGAAAAACCCGCTCATGATAAGCATCAAAATACAAGAATGCGAAGGGTCCAGCTATTGAGCCTAAAGCATCAGCGACTTTTCTCAACGAAGCGTCACGAGCGGGAGGTTCTTGGTGACAATCCACCGCAAGTTGAGTAGCCCCGAGTAGTAGGTCAAACACAGCCTGCGCGTCGTTACCACCAAGATTCTTCCCATCCACTGTCCAAGCCTCGCCATTCCAGCAGAACAAGGAATTGGAGTTGGGGTCCTCTATCGGTTGTTCTGTGAGGCGATCGCCTCGTAACGAGAGTACGGTCGCAGAGACTGTCAGGTACCACGTCGCCTCCTCAACCTTGGAATGGATCTTGCGCTGGACCGTCTGACATGAGTCAGGCCCTCTGCGCTTGAGCAATTGTAAGTCTTTCGGGGACGGGGCAACGAAATGCTTGTTGCTGAGAGAGCAGAAGATGCCGCACATGACACAACTCGCGTGGATTCCACCGCGAGCGCCAGGATACCTTGCGATTCACCAAAGCCGAACGTCACGAAAAACACATAGAATAATTAGGTTGGGCTGGGCTTCAACATCTATTTAAAATTCTCGCGGCTAATTTATAGCGCTAGGGATTCCTCAGGCTTCCTTATCTCCGTTTAAAGCCCCAGTGAGTTCTGAAACACAGACAACCTGATTGCCCTGCTTCATGACAGCGCTCATCTGTGCTGTTGGAAACCGTAATCTCGTTTCAATGCTCGCAATGCTCTCTTCACGACATGCTCATGAGTGACGGCTAGATACCCAAATGGTTACAAATCTATGTCTTCCCCAGGCGACACACTTTCCTTGAAGGCTTCCGAATCACAGAGCCGAACGCTTGGTGGTGGTGACCATGGAGCTGGGAACGGCAGGACCTTCGCAAATGTTAGCGCTCCGGAAAGGTCGCGCCTAGATCTTGACGACCTTGGTCAGGAGCTTCCTACAGTCTCGAGCGGCCATATGCAAGATGGATACGACAGCGACATTACATGCGCAGAGCACAGCCATGAGGAACAGGGAACTAGCGTGCAAGATAATCCTACCGAAGTTCAGGGGCATGCCCAAGCTATGTCCTTGTTAAAAAGGCCTGATACTAACCCAAAGCCTGGGAACGACGAATCTACCCTCAGTCATCAGACAACGAGTGGCCTCTGTATCCCTAACTATCCGGACTCTAGGATGATTGAATATCTAGACCCGACACCGAAGACTCCCCGCTTTTCTCCATCTTCAACTCCTGAGCCTGGTGACGGACCTTCTCCATTACGTGAAACACCAAATACCAACAATGCAAATACACGGTTGACAGCTGCTGAATTAGATGGAACAGAGTCTGGCAAGCATGATACAGAACTAGAGCAGGATACTAGTCAAGGGGAAGAAGACTCTAAATCGGAGATTCAGAGTATATTGGACCAGTTCGGCAATGATGGAAGTGGTCCAGACGAAGACAAGGTCATGTCACCAAGAAAGGAGATCGCGAGTCCAATGCTACAAGCACCAGTCCAATACCCACCTCGCAAATCCTCGCTCGAACCTGTTGGACCTGCTAGTCCTAGCCCTACAAGATCTACTCAAATACCTGGGTCCGTATCATCATACAGGGGCGACATGGCTCAGCTGCAACAGAGTCAGAACGTGGACTCGCCCAATCGGACGCCCTCAATTCGCAGTCCAGAATCCCCCCAATCAACGCGGATGAGCGCCGCAGATGCTAATGTTCCTCCATCTCCACAATCGACCCCTTCGTTACCTAAATCTATGCCACCAGAGCCAGATGCTGAGCCCGACTTGCCTTTTGACTTTCATAGATTCCTCGAGCAGCTTCGTCACCGCACTGCTGACCCTGTGGCGAAATTTCTTCGATCGTTCTTAGTAGAGTTTGGGAAAAAGCAATGGATGGTGCATGAGCAAGTGAAGATCATCAGTGACTTTCTTGCTTTCATTACCAATAAGATGGCACAATGTGAAGTTTGGCGCGGCGTGTCCGAGGCGGAGTTCGACAACGCAAAGGAAGGCATGGAGAAGCTTGTCATGAACAGACTCTATACTCAGACTTTCTCGCCGGCCATACCGCCACCAGCTCCTCTACAAGAGATCAAAGGTAAGAAAAAGGATCTTGAGAAGGTGCTAGGCCCAGCAAGGAAAGGTCAGCACCAAGAAGATATTGAACGTGATGATGTTCTCGGACAGAAGGTACGCATATACGGATGGGTACAAGAGGAACATCTCGACATACAGCCCGTTAGTGAGGGTGGAAGGCGTTTTCTTCATTTGGCCCAACAAGGTATGCAGCATTTCCGACTTTCAGTCTGCTAGACTAACGATCTTGAAGAGATTTTGAAGATAAAGACATATCGGGCGCCACGTGACAAGATCATCTGCGTCTTAAATTGCTGCAAAGTTATTTTCGGTAATTTTGTATCCTGACTGATGTCTTGACTTAGCTGATCAAGCAGATAGGGCTCCTACGAAACTCTAAATCCTCCGATACTTCAGCTGATTCTTTTATACCACTTTTGATATACGTAGTATTACGAGCTAACCCCGAGCATTTGGTATCGAACGTCCAATACATATTGAGGTTTCGCAGCCAGGAAAAGCTTGGTGGAGAAGCAGGATATTACCTTTCTTCCTTGGTTAGTCACTGTCAAAATGCACATGTGGCAAATATGATATGAACTACGACTAAATCAGGACACAGATGGGTGCAATACAATTTATCGAGAGTCTTGACAGAACCTCATTAACGATATCCGATGAAGACTTCGAAAGAAATGTAGAAGCTGCAGTTTCCGTGATAGCTGAGAAGCATAGAGAACCGCCGCCCCCTGCACAACCGCCACGTGCCACTCACGTCTCCGAAAAGTCTGGGCTGAGCGAGCCGGAGATAGCGCCACGCAACTCTACTGAAGTGGAATATGCTCCTTCACGGAGATCAACGTCATTTCTGAACTCCAAGGAGCAGTACGGAAGTCTTGATGGTTCCGAGGAGAGCTCTGCAGTCAACGGGCTCCTGCGTACAATTCAGAAACCGCTATCGAGTATTGGTCGTATGTTCTCCGACGATCAGCTAACAACGCAGCGGCCCGGAAGTCGACCTGGGCAAGGACCTACACTACAGCCTGAGCCGCCTCGTCGACTTTCACCTGCGGTATTCCAGCCGCCTAGGGATAGTGGCGAATTCCGTAAATCTCAAGATGATCCTCGGCACAATAGCACTACCGAGCAGAGCCAAATGCACAATTTGAATGCAGAAGACGCCGCCGCCCTTCAGGCAAGCGCAGAAGCTGCCGAAGCGCAGCGCATACAGAGAAACGAGCACAATGACATTGTGGAGTAGGTACAAAGTATGTGGCTAAAATCAATGCTAACTCGAGGACCTCAGAACCCTCGCTGGCATGTTCCCTGATCTGGATCGAGATATCATTGACGATGTCGTGCGTGTAAAGCAGGGCAGGTGAGATCAAGACTCCTTGGCAAAGGTTCCTGGAGTATTGCCTGCTAATCGCTCAATGATTAGGGTGGGCCTCGCAGTAGACGCATGCTTAGCGTTGAGTTCATGAAGCGCAATCCCTGATCACGTCCATTTGTCAATTTGCCCTTCTCTCAGTAAGGGTACCTCCTTCGTAGCCCCGTCAGCGATAGCTACCCCATCCCCTGGGGAGAATCGTCCGGTTGCTCGTGTGCGCAAAACAGGAGGCGCTAAGGCTCCTGCCGTATGCTCCACAGAAGGACAAGCCCATCCGAGCTGATCTGTACTTGTGCGGTAGGCCATGGTGTGTAGGGTTAACAAGGCGTCGAAGAAAGCTGCAAACGATTCGGCTCTTGGACCATCAAACATACTATTGCTATAACAGCCCGCTCTGTCCTCAGACTGCGGCAGGTAATGGTGAACCCCTTTAGCAAGAGGACTTGGAGATATTCATCACCCCAATTTTGAAACCGGGTGTACTGCACCAATATCTGGTGTGGCATCAATCACGAGGTCAGACCATGAAATGACGTTGGTTGAGGACGATCTACACCCGAGCATTGTTCGCAGCTCGCATCAGCCTGGTTCTTGCGAAGCTGGTTGTTAAGACCTATCAAAGCATCAATCCGGGCACACAGGTGCGCCTGCCTGTAAGTGGGACTTCTTCTCTGGTCATGTCCGTTTCGTATGGCCCATTGTCCACTGACACTGGCTGTTGTTTTGCTTGAAAACCTGTGTTTAAAATCTCGACTCGATGCACCAGTACTTCCACAATTTCGAATGTTCGCCGGCAGATACTGGCAGTATTAGCTTGTTGGCTCTCCGTTCCGAATGGGATCACTGGACAAAGGTTACTTGCTAGCGACTCAAGGCGATAATTGTTGTCTACCTTGAGATTGATTCGTCAAACATCAATCGGTCGGATGACATGCCGCGCTCGCTAGCGCCGGTTTCTGAGATCTGATCTGGGCCCTCGGTAAAGCCCAAGCAGATTGCCGCTTCCCGCCAAGCTACCATTCGAGTGTCGACATCATCTTCGCTCATCTTTGCTATTCGGATTTTGCACCTTCTCTATGCACTAGGGAGTAAACCTCGAATGCGTTATGGCCGTCTCTCCGTCTCCGGAACGGCCACGGATCCTGCACGCTTTATCTACTGCTCATCATTATATATATATCGTCACTTCACTTATAATATTCGCCCTTCCCGTTTCAAAGTGGTTTGTGGATCAGCTATTCGTGAGCCTGCACTTCCTACGCGCCTTCCTCTATTGTACTCCTTGTCATGGCGGAACTTCTTCGCGACACCGTTTTCGGCCATTGCGTTCGGTTTGCTACCAAGTCCAAGTACTTTCAGTTCGCTGAAGAGAAGGATCCCTCGTTATGGAAACAATATTTGCACGAAGAGAAGACTGGTCATATGGCACAGCATGGCCAGCCCCGGGGAGAAACTTCAAGTTCGGACGATGAGAGGCTCAAAGAGTCCCAGCCGTCTTCGCAAGACTCATCGCCGACGCGTTTGCAGAATGTTCGCACAGCCAACACGATTGGCCAAAAGGTGGACCAGGAAAAAGGGCGAGACGTCAACGTTGTCGAATGGTTTGGGGACAACGATCCGGAGAACCCGATGGATTGGTCGCTGCTCAAGGAAGTCTTTGTCACCTTCTCGGTCTACATTGGCAGCGCAATCTATACCGCCGGTATAGAGAGCGTTATGATGGATTTTCATGTCAGCCAAGTCGCGGCAACGCTTGGCCTTACACTCTTCGTGGCTGGTTATGGTCTAGGGCCAATGATCTGGGCTCCAATGAGCGAGATACCTCAGATCGGCAGGAATCCAGTCTACATTGGTACATTGTTCGTCTTCGTTATCTTCCAGGTTCCGACGGCCCTGGCACGCAGCTTCAGCATGCTCCTTGCCTTTCGATTCCTCACTGGCTTCATCGGCTCCCCGGTTTTGGCGACTGGTGGTGCGAGTATAGCAGACATGTACAAACCCTCGAAGCGTGCTTACGGTATAGGGATTTGGGGCATTGCCGCTGTTTGCGGACCCAGTTCTGGGTCCGTTGGTCGGTGGCTTCGCCGCAGAGGCTAACGGCTGGCAATGGACGATATGGGAGCTCATGTGGCTTTCTGGATTTTGCCTGGTGTTTTTGATCTTCTTCCTGCCAGAGACTTCAAGCACGAACATCCTGTACCGACGCGCGAAGAGGCTGAGGAAGATTACGGGTAGAGACAACCTCAAAACAGAAGGCGAGATCATTAGCGAATCGATTGGGCCGAAAGACGTGAGATCTCCAAGCTAATTGTACAGATACAAGAGACGAACACTTCATGCTGATCGAATGTAGGTTGTAATGATGGCAATGGTCCGGCCAATAACGCTTAACTTCCTCGAACCGATAGTTTTCCTTCTCAACCTCTATATAGCACTCATCTACGGTCTACTCTACATCTGGTTCGAATCCTTCCCGATCGTCTTCACTGGCATCTACCATTTCAGCCTGGGGAAAGACGGCCTTGCCTTCGTCGGCATCCTCGTCGGGGCCTTTCCAGTCATGTATGTATCATACCCGTACCTTACTCCCGAAGTGTTTCCAATCGCTAATACCTCATATAGACCACCCTTCTTCTGGTACCTTCACCGCTACACCGAACCGCAATTCAACGACAACGGTGAACTCAAACCCGAGGAACGCCTACCCCCAGCCTTCGTCGGCGCCTTCTGTAATCCCATCTGCCTCTTCTGGTTCGGTTGGTCGGCGCGCCCCGACGTCCACTGGATCATGCCTATCATCGGTTCCGCCTGGTTCAGCGTTGGGACATTCCTCCTATTCAACAGCGTGCTCAATTGTCTGCCCGATGCGTACCTGGAGTACGCAGCCAGGGTGCTGGCGGGCAACGACTTCATGAGAAGCTCGTTTGGTGCTGGGTTTCCGTTGTTCGCGACGGCGATGTACAAGAACCTGGGAGTCGACTGGGCGAGCACGACGCTGGGATTCCTCTCGATTGCGTTCATTCCAATTCCGTTCGTGCTTTATAAGGTGAGTCAGCTTCTGGTCTCGGGGCGAAATTGCGGGTGTGGCGCCTTGCTGACGGTTGTGATAGTATGGGGAGCGGTTACGGAGAATGAGTAGATATGCAAGGAAAGATTTCTGAGCGATGATGCATGAAGGACTTTTATGTACATATGAAGAGAGCACTGTCTGGATATCCAATAGATCGAGCGATGCTATGCTAGCGGCGTCACGCATTTCCGGAGGAAGCGCGCATTGCAATCAGCGACGGCCAGAACGATTTCGTTCGCAGGAATGGCTGACATAGAAACTAGATTCGAACGAGAATACCACTCAGATAAGCACGCGTAGAGAATTAATACCCTTCAACATCTTTTCAGAACGATGATCAGAACTGTTATACCTATTAGCCGGTAGGAGCTGGAGTAATCTCTCAGCATTGTGGAATTGAAACAATTTTGATAAGACCCTTGTGACCGTGTAAGGATATAGCTCCTACAACCGCTGGGAGAGAGCTCGTTGCCCTCTTCTCCTTTGTAGTATCTCGAACTAATCGCCCACTTGTTGATTGAGAGATTATCTACAGCCAAAGAGGCAAAGCGGTAAAGAGTAACACTTGTCCAAGTCAAACACAAGGCAGGAACCCGAGAGGAACAAAGAAGGGGTAGGAGCTGTGAGGGGTACAATTCGCCTTCTTGGTGCCAGCGCATGGGATATGAAAGTATTAGTGATCTGAGGAGTTACTAGCGAATGGGGCATGGTCTTGAGATGGATGCTATTCCACAAAAAACCATTCTTCGAGTCTGACCAACGTGACCATTGGCCAACAGTCTATTAGCGGTTTCACGCATAAAGCTGTCTGTTATGACTCTTCTCGATCCCGTGGGACAAACCTGGCCGGACTGTACGGATCCTGATGTAGGACAGCGGCTGCAAATGTCGACTAGAGGCCGTAGAGTTTCACCAGATGACCCCAAATATGGAAGTCAGTAAGTAGAGCCAAGTATCTATAGGTCCCTCGAAACGCCAGATCCCTGGGATATCGTGCGGAGAATTGACGTCCTCTACATTATGCATATGGCCTGAAAACCCACCCCCATCTACCGTCTATATGCTACAAGAATGCATTACCAGTTGACGTATCATCCTCCCGTCCGAAACATTATCATGGAATATCTGCACTCATGTTAGTCTACTGCGTGCGGCGAGAATAACGGTGACAAGGCTCACAAGAAAATACTTCCGACGGCGAGTAATATGCCGAACATGCTCCTGTCCGTAATTCGCTGGCCCGCCGTCATCCAGCCTAGCACGATAATCGAGCAAGTCTTGAAATGTCCGGCAACTGTGCTGCTCACCGGTCCAGCCCCCATCGTAACGTAGAACTGCGAGATGTTGATCAACACGGCGCATACAGCGCTCAGACAGATCATGGTTCCTATGCCAGCGGGTCTTGGCATGTCTGTCGGTAAAGAGTCGGTCCAGGGCACGAAGCACAGAAGCAACAGACCGCCGATGGGCGCTTGATTGTAGAGCAGCTGGAAAGCATTGATCTCGAGTCTTCTCTGGTAGGCGGCGATCCACACCAGGTAAACAGCGCTGACCAGGACACCCCCAAAAGCGAGGACCACCCCGAAAATGTCAGTACCATGCGGTTCTGCAGAGGCAGTCGACGATTTGGGCTCGAAACAGCTGGTGATTGCCACGCCCAGACACATCGGTATTAGGGTCGCTACGGCGGCTTTGGGTATCTTCATCTTGTAGAAGAGGAAGTTGATGGCGGCGACCGCGGGGGTCAGCAATATTCTGGCGATTTGATAGAATGTGATGGACGAGAAGGTGAGAGAAAGGTTCAGGCAGAGAATGTTGAGACACATCATGATAGCAAGGGGCAGCATGGTTTTCGTGCGGACGCGCTGCGGTGTAAAAAGGGCGATGAGAGGTCGTGAGAGGATGTAGAGGGTCAGGTAGGTGAGAAGGAAGTGGAACGAGGCAAATGAGAATTGACATTGCCGGAACGCTGGACTGGAGAAGATGGCTTTGTTGGTGAAGACCTACACGATGAGGGAGGGTTAGCTAAGCCGCGTGATAGGCATCTGGGAGAGCAATCTGGGTTCTGGAGCGAGCCTTACGATACCGATTGTGGCCAGTGTATTGACCACCATCCATACGACTAATCTCAGTCGGCTGCTACTTGTCGCAACTTGCGCGCCCAGAGCTTCGGACTTGTTCTTCTCAAGATCGACGTATCCCATTTTCTCCTCGTCCTGATCCAACAGGGTACTGGTCGAGCTTCGAACATCTTCCTTCTCCTCTGCCGTCTCGGTGGTGTCACTCATGTCTTGCCCGTTCCGAACGCAGGACATTCTGCAACAGTCGGATGGACTTCGCAGCACGAACAGGGAAGGAAGCCGGCATGTAATGGTGGCGCATGGAGAGTCGCTTCATCATCGTTTCGTGAGGGTTGATCGACTTACCAACAACATGGAGTCCCGACATGCGAGGAACGGCGCGGACTGGGCGCGGATTTGCGGCCAAAGTGGAGTATTCCTGAGCCTCGTATGGACTACTTTATGTGCTTGACTGGACCACCAAAGCTTGCGATTATTCAGTAGGTAAGTAAGGAACAAATGATGTGGGAGTGCCTTGGGCAAAGAATGGGAGTCTGAACGGCACTTAAAGCTGCCCCCCTGCTCAGCCACGATTCGGCAAGCCTTTCCACGACATCATACATTAAGGGCGGGTGGGGTAGATCGGGGATTGACCTAGGATCCTGATATTAAGAGGCCTGTCTAACAAGTACCTCCCACATAAGATGTTTCAAATATAGCTCTTGACAATCACAATAATAAAACGTCTCTTTTTTAAAGATATCTCAATAATGCAAGCTTTATACAAGTCTACTTATAACAAGATCTCTTGAGATGCTTACGAGATTGTTTTGTAATTTAGAGTATCAATCTAGTATGTAATTGCTGATAGTGCTACTTTTCGCGTAAGTCTTTGTGGCGTAGAGTGTAGACGTAGATACCCCGTAGTCGAGTAAAAAGTAAAGTAGTAGTAGTTCGATTCTTAAGTCTCAACTTTGTCGATTTCTTCTCTACTTCAATATGTAAATAGTAATATGATATAGTCTACATATACTAAAGCTGCTGTACGTTGCAAAATAATCTAATTTTGTCAGAAAAAGCAATTTTATCTCAAGATAGTTCAAAACTGTATTAATACAATCTTGAGACATCGCAAACGTTTGAGAGTATTTCGTGAATAACGTAATATCTCAAACGTAAAACTTATTAGTAGACGAAACGTCCTGAAGATACCCTGCAATTCCTTTTTTTATAAGACGTATTAAGACGTCCCAGCTTTTCAAGATCTATCGCAACGATCCTGGGTCACTCTACGATCTACCCTACCCGCCCTTAATGTAGCTTCACAGCTCTATGGAATGGTATTCCCTATACCTGTAGTTCTTGCTGCTTCTAGCCATCCTCAGTTTGGACGAAGCCTCCGCATGTTCTTTCGTCATGTGCAAAGTGCACTTCCTACCAGTCGTTGAACGATCAATTGCTGCACGTCAACCAGCATTCTTTCGTGCCAACTGCACCCTTCATAGTGGAGAACTGATGTCATCCAAGCATGTCTACTCATTCCCGGCATCATACTAAGCCAAGTGAAACCTTCTTCGGCTGCACCAGCTGTTCGATAAGAGTTCGGGTATCGAGGGACTGCCCCTTGTCATACCCCTCTGTTCCCAATGCTCGCAGATCGAGTGCAAGGAAATTGCGAGCTGTCTCCTCCTGTTTAATTTTCAGTATCTTGCTCGGTGTCAGAAGAGCTTAGAGAGACGCTAACGGCAGTCTCCAGATCCGCTTCCTCCTTCTCCGAAATTGTGGCGCAGGCAGCTACTAGGTCTTCTCCTCTAGCACTCAGTAACACGAGCTCGTCTGCTCGGTCTACAATGGCTTGATCAACGCCATTGAGTGCCGCACAGCTGAGCAGCATTTTCAGCAATGCGTCAGACTTCGGATGTTGAACTTACAAGCTGCCAAAGCTGCTGCAACTTCTACCGATCTGGAAGCTGCATAAACAGTCAGCAAGGTCATACTACAAGAGCAACTTTCTTACTTGTAAAGGTAGGTAATTTGGTTCTCCATCTCTGCCGCGTCCCCGTCGATCCGTACTTCCATACGTCCATATTGGAGACCAAAACGAGGCTGGAGGAAGCCGTTCTCGAAAACCTCGTGGAAGTGCGTAGCTCCGAGTACTTTCGGCGTTCCATCTCCCAACTCGAGGAAATGCTCAAAGACACCACAAGCCAAGCCCGCGCCGTCTGCTGCAAGGTGAGTGATGGATCGCTCAGCTTGGAATTCACGTACCCGTTGATTCCGTTCCCTTGCCGAACTCGTCAATAATCACAAGGCTGCGGTGAGTTGCTAGCGTCATAGCAAGAGCGACCTGTTGGAGGTCTATCATAAACGCACTCAGGGTTCTCGATACCGTCTCTCGCGTAGCAATGCGCGTTAATATCTTGTCAGTCAGGCCAATGATCGCCGCATCAGCCGGGACAAAGCACCCAATGTGGGCCATGTAGACAATGATGGCAACCTGCTTGAGATACACGCTCTTGCCAGAGTAATTGGGTCCAGTCAATATCAGCATACTTGGATCATCGGGAGGGTCCGGAGTAGCAGTCCTCTGAGAAGGGTCTAGTAGTACACTGCTTGCTGCTTCGCCTAGTATTGTTGCGTCGTTACCAGCGCCGCCCTTAATCGCGGTATCATTGGCGACGTATGAAGGTACCGTAAGCTCCTGCAGTGGATGCCTTTAATTTCTTAGAATCCGCAGCTGAAGCAATCGGAGAGCAACTTACCGGCCGCCTTTGATGCGGATAATGTTCCGAGTTGTTAGACGAGGTCTTGAGAGTTTGTAATTCTTGGCACCTTGCGCGAGGGCAAGAAGACTTTCACTTTGTCAGTCATTACGAACTCGGTGGCTCGGAGCACCGACCTATCCAGCTCGCCGCAAATATCGGACGCAGTATTGAGCATCTCTTCGTACTTCAGCACGTTCTGGCTCAACTCGTAAAAAATCTCGATTTCCTTGTCTGTATCGGGTCAGCCGTGAGTGACGCTGTCCCAGCGACATAAAGCTACGGGCATACCGCATATGATGGCGTACATATCCCCAAGTGTCTCATCCAATTCTCTCATTCGAAAGTCCTTGTAGTAGACTCTTGAGCCTGTGGAAAAGATGCGATCCCATTGCCGATCTTCAACAGCACCACCTTCATAGTTTACCCTTCCGGTGTGAGGATTTATTGGCATAGAGATGAGGAACCCAATCTGTGGAAAGAATATCACGTTCAAGTCAAGGCTGTATTCTGGTGGCACGTCGGCAGCGATGGTTTGGGAGGTTTTGTTGAGCAGATCTTCGATGCCATCGTAGGTTCGTTTCATGGTGTCTAATTCGGCGTCGACGCCAGCATTGACTACTGTCCGATGCATCTCGGCTGACGATGGAAAATCAACCTTGAGACAGTGGTCAGGCAGCATGTCAAGGTCATTTTGTGACGTGTAACAAAGGGCTCTTGATATAGACATACGATCTGGCTGATGTTTGCACCAATGTTCGCAAGCTGGCGATTGACGAAGTGTTCTAGTACCTATGCCTTCGATTAGCCTATGTCCCGTCACAATAGTGACACGCCCACTTTGGCTCTGATGACAAGTCTATCTGCGCCGGCGAGTTCGGTCATTGCGTCCCGGATCTGCATTGTGTGGAATGCAAACTGTCATACAGTCAAACTGAACCGCTCATGAAACGACATATGAACGTCCGTACTGAGCGTAGGGTCGACCAAATACCGTTTTTGATCCCACCGCCTTTACTGAGCCCGCTGCTGACGCCCTTCTTGAGATTGATCATCACGGCCCTCATATTCTTGACTTGACCCAAGTTCTTAGTAATGTTCATCAGAGGAGCGTGGTTGTCCGGCCTTAAAAAAACAGCGGCTGTATCTAGTCTTTCGTTGATCACAGCTGAGTCGGTACTCGGTCTCAAGAAGTATTGGCGTAGAAGCTGCTTTCCTTGTGGGGTCCGCGCCAAGTGATGGAAAAGGCCATATACAGATAGACCCTCTTTCGATCCTGACGAGGATCTTGTGGGGCCTTGATTATGTGAGTGTGGATGAGATTCCGATTGTAGTATTTGAAGGGAGGAAAGTGTGTCTGCGTTGACGAACCTAGTATGGACGTCATTCGAAGCCTGCTTTCCCGACTAGGGGCCTGCCTACATGGTTTCATTGAGGTTGAACGATTCTATTGTCAGGATTCGAAATGCCAGATTAGCATCTGCGTCGGCCGGGAGATACTCCACAGCTTTTCTTCGCGACAAATAGGACAGTACCGCGCACGCACATCCGACTGATAAGCGGCTTTCAAAATCCACTCGCCCTGAAAGCCGAAGTAACTTTCCTTGCCGTCCCGTGAACCCGGCTTGGTACCTCTCGTCGTATCCTTCATAGTTGTCGGCATTTCCGGGCGTAATGAAGGTAGGGTGGCTGTCATCAGAGGGAAGGTGGACGTTAATGAGCTTGTTCTTGCCCGCTTCGTAATTGAATTCCGAGGAAGGGCGCAATTCCATGATGTACGGCGTACGAAACTCAGGAACTAAGACATACAATGATCAGCCGCTTAAGTCGAATGCAGCATAGAGCTACGCACCGTCACCGTTGACCGATCCCCGCCTTCGACCTTCTGGATCCAGATGCGTATTGACACCTTCGTCTACCCTCATAGAAAGCAGCACAACTGTAGGCTCGATGCGGAGCTTCACTATGGCCATGAAATAAATAACATCTCCTCGTTGCACAGATTGGTCCACGTACGTAGGTCGATTACCTCGAGGCCTGCAGCCTTGATGTCGGCCATCAGGTACAGGGTCTCTTTCGCTGCAGCATAGTAGCAACACCCAATTATGCCTCTATCTCTCATGTCGACAGCCATGACTACCTCTTGATTGGAGTCATCCTCACCATTTCCGTCGGCGTCGGCGTGACGCTCTGATGCATCCTCAATGTCGGACCGTAGGACCGAGGCTGCGCGGACGGACCTGGCTGTAGAGCCTTCACGGTAGTCTCGAGGGACCAGACTGACACGTTGTTCGGTGTTTCGACCGGAGGGTTGCATGGGCGAGGAGCGAGCCACGGATGACGAACGGTGCCAGCTACTGGAGGTGACTGGTGGCGTGTCGATTGACGAGCGCCGACGCCGCTTGGTGGGAAGCTTGAATGCCATTGCTTCTCTATCTGACAGCTTTAAACCACGAAGAAAGAATCGGAGAAGACGATATTGCTGATGCTCTAGTACGATGCCAAGCGGTGGTTTAAGCGAGGGAAAGACTACTTTATCAGAAATCCTCATGAGCAGGAACATTACCATCAGCTAGTTCTCACCAGTAGAGTCTCTGCCAGAGGCAGGGGTGGGAGAAGACAGGTGGATTACTCTTTGTCGAAGGCATACTGTAGCTTTGAAGCCGTGATAGCTGAGGACGCAATGGAGCAATTTCGCCCAAGCCTTGAGATCCATTTTGGGAAAACGTATGTTATTTACACAGGGGACTCAATGTTCTAGAAGAGTAGCAATTACCTACTTTACATTGCTAAGCCCAACGCCTCGATGCAAACAAGTTACCATTCGCTATACAACAAGACCACGATATTCTTACAATGCGGTATCACTCCGGCCACCAGGCACTACGTGCAAATGGTCACCGGAGCCGTCAACTACCACTTCTGCTGACTCTCCGCTTCGAAGGTCTCCCCTAATTATTTGGTTCGCCAGTCCATTCCCGATCTCTTCACTGATCAGTCTGTTCAGAGGCCGCGCCCCATATCTCGGATCGTAGCCTTGGTCGCACAGCCAGTCTTTTACTTCCGAGCTTACAATTAGGGTGATACGGCGATCATCCAACCTCGCCTGAAGTTCGGTCAAGCGAATGTCAACTATATCCCTCAAAGCTGACTTGGATAGACGCTGAAATACGATGAACTCGTCGATCCGGTTGAGAAATTCTGGAGCGAAAGACGCCCTTATTGTGTCCATAACGGCCTCCTTGACCTCAGGCTTGATAGCATCGCCGGCATCGCCAGCGGTGGAATTCTGCGTATCTGGGCGAACAAGCAGCTCAGCGCCAAGATTGGAAGTGAGTACGATAATCGTATTGCGGAAATTAACTCTCTGGCCGTGCGAATCAGTCAAGAACCCTTCGTCAAGAAACCTGAAGCAGCAACGCCGAGATATCTCTAAGGGCCTTCTCGAACTCATCAAACAGTACAATACTGTAGGGTTTTCTCCTGGCGCTTTCGGTAAGCTGGCCCGCATCATCATATCCCACGTAGCCCGCGGGCGACCCAATCAACCGTGAAATCGTATGCCTTTCCTGAAATTCTGACATATCGAATCGGATCATGGCAGATTCGGTAGAGAAGAGGAAAGATGCAAGCTTTTTACAGGTCGGGCCGGCAAAGAAGAAGCAAGCAAGTGGGCGATTGTCTCTGGATATGCCTGCACGTTGCATTCGTACAGCATTAGCGACCGACGTGAGGGCCTCATCTTGGCCTCGAATCGATTGGCGAAGCGAGTCTTCCATATGGACCAACTTTTCAACCTCCCCTGAAGATAACTTGTCAAGCGGTATTCCTGTTATACGTGAGACCACGGAGGCGATGTTGTCTGCAGTGACAGTGTCGTGTATCAGCCCGCTGACGCTGTTTGTGGAGCCCTCTTGTGGCAAGCGTTTCTGTATCGAAGGGATGATTGCATATTGCAGTTCACTGGCTCTGCCGAAATTCCCTTCTCGTTGAGCCTCCTCGAGCTCGATTCGGGCACTGTCAAGGTCTTCTTGAGCAGTCTTAATAGCCTGCAGATCCAATTTCTCTTTATCCCATATCTCTGTAAGTCTGGCAGCTTCCTGCTGGATCTTTCCCAAGGAGTCTCCAAGTCGCTCCCTACGCTCCTTGCTGCTTATGTCAGTCTCTTTTCGCAGAGACTCCAGTTCAATTTGAATTGTCATGATCTGACGATCCAGCTCTGGAATCGCGTCTGGCTTGCTTTCTTGCTGTAATCGTTGGGCAGAGGCGGCCTCATCGACGAGAAGATCGATTGCTTTGTCCGGGAGAAACATATCAGCAATATATCGATTTGACATGCTGGCGGCTGCGACTAAGGCGTTGTCTGAGATGCGGACGCCGTGATGAAGCTCATAACGATCCTTAATGCCGCGTAGGATTGATATAGTCTCTGGAACGGATGGCTCCGCCACTTGAATTGGCTGGAAGCGCCGGGCGAGCGCTGCGTCTTTCTCAATCAGCCTGTACTCATTCAATGTAGTCGCTCCAACCGCTTGTAATTCTCCTCTGGCCAGCTGTGGCTTCAAAATGTTGGAGGCGTCGATGCTGCCTTCCGCTTTACCGAGGTTTAACAGTACATGTAGCTCATCTATGAACAGTATGATACCGCCATGGGCATCCTCCACCTCTTTCAATACTGATTTGAGACGCTCTTCGAAATCACCCCTATATTTTGCTCCTGCGATGAGCTGGCCGAGGTCAAGGGCTACCACACGCTTGTTCTTGATGCTCTCCGATACGTCTCCCCTGATGATACGCTGTGCCAGGCCTTCTATCTGTTCCGGCACTTCCGATCAAGACGGGATTGTTTTTCGTCCGGCGTGAGAGCACCTGGATTGTCCTTGCGACCACTGCATCCCGACCGATGACGTGGTCAAGCTTTCCAGCCTTCGCCCGCGCCGTTAAGTCGCCTCCATATCGCTCAAGAGCTGATTGCTCCGGCTCTCCACCAAGGTTCATGCGATGCGTCATACCAGGTGGCTGCGGTCTCGCACTTGCAAAGGATCGTGCATTGGTCCCGGACTCTGAATGTGGAAACCATGTGACTACAGGCAGTGTGTTCGTCTGCAACTTGCGTGTTGACCAGAGACTCGGGCTACGACAGGCGACTTTCGGTGTGAGCCGACGCTGGATGGCGCGCGAAGCCATCAACGCCAGTGAATGGTGAAGTTGAATCTCACAAGCTATGATTCCCTACCTGTGCGAAAGGAGCAAAGAGCAATCAGACTCCATGGTCAGCAAGGATCATCCATTCGCAATCCCGTGGGGGAACTTGGCCGCAAAGACGGGGGCTTGAAATGGTGGGGAAGTCTTGACGATTGAGGTGCCCGGATTAATATTCCTAATGCATGACGCTAGTAGCTGGGTAAATTACCATATTCTTAGCGCCTTTCACAACATTACCTTAGCGACGTTAGCGTAGTATGTGCCCTGTCAAAGAATTCCTGGTCACAAAGATTCACTTGTTTCCTCGAACACCTTGTACTCTCAGAGTCCTTCTTCGACGCACCACAATAGCCAATACACGCACGCAGAATGGGTTTCGCAGATCTTCAGAGTGATGCTGGTCTCACCATGCTCGACAACTGGGTTACTACACGCTCCTACATTTCAGGGTACGCTCCTATATTTCAGGTCCTTTAGCATGTTAGATTTTTATGACGAGACACAATGGTCCGTGTTGATGAGGCGGATTAAGACCCCGCCGCATGACTACTTCCAGTCGTGCTTGGAGCACACTTCTGAACCGCTCATAGCATTGCGAGACTTCTGATATCGGTTGACATACAATTGTGTTGATGAAGCTAATGAATCGAAAGGTATGGACCTTCCCAAGCGGATGCTGCCTCCTACAAGGCTCTCAAGGCACAGCCTGATCCTGCTAAATACCCCCATGCCTTCCGTTGGTACCGGCACATCACCTCCTACACCTCCGACTTCTCGTCCCTCCCGGGAGATCCTTCCAAATCTTATTCCGCGTACGGATCCGAGAAGAGCGAGATGGTGGTCAACTCTAAAGACGCAACGAAGACTGCGGAAGATGATGACGACGACCTGTTCGGTAGTGATGATGAAGAGGAGGATGCGGAGGCCGCCAAGCAACGGGAAGCCAATCTTACGGCATACAAGAAGAAGAAGGAAGGCAAGACAAAGCCCGCCGCTAAGAGTATCGTGACTCTGGATGTGAAGCCCTGGGGTAAAGTTACATCCACCCACAGCTGTGTGAACACGACTGACCGTACGTTCAGACGACGAGACAGACATGAAGGAGCTCGAAAAGAACCTGCGCGCCGTCGAAATTGATGGCCTTGTCTGGGGAGCTTCCAAGCTCGTACCTCTCGCATTCGGTATCAAAAAGTTGCAGGTGAATCTAGTCGTGGAGGATGAAAAGGTCTCCATCGACGACCTCCAGGCAAAGCTTGAGGAGGACGAAGACCATGTGCAGTCTACTGATGTGGTGAGTCATTCTTGGCAATGCGGTCTTACAAATGCTGACTACGAGACTCTCTGCAGGCCGCAATGCAAAAATTGTAGATCCTGTTGGTCGATTGAGTATCTTTTAGCGACATCAAGACCACATGGCATGTGTACAGCTCTGCTCTCTATCTTAGGGGCTGATAGGCGCATGCTAGAAAGGGCAAAAAAAGGGCTATCCCCCATAGCTCCTTGACCTGTTATGTGACACACACCATGTCCTTTTCAAATTTTCTGAGTGAAGTGGTTGCTGTCTCAATTGCTAGTTCAGTGCTGAGTCAGGCTAGATCGATGCTGTTCGAGCTTAAAGAGTCTTCCCAACCCTACATATGCTGCGAATGCAATTGCGAGTGCGCCTCTCTTCCTGAGAAGGGCAGACTTCTCCAGTGATGATTGATTCGCTCGGTTGTAATGCAATGGTCATTTACCACCAGCCGCCGTTCCACGGAAACCACTGTGATCAATGGGAATCACTTCTGGACAATCTGTTAGGCCAAACAGATTATTAACCTCGGAGACAGATGTCATGAATAATCATCAAACCAGGCGATGCTGTCATCGGACAGGACGCTACTGCCTCGCGCAAAGTGAACGCGTACATACTACTCAAAACAGTGTAATGTTTCAAGCAACCTCCTGTCGCACATACATCGATCTGTCGACAAGACCGGCCAAAGAACGCGGGGACGACGACGCCCATGACCGGGCAGGCCCAAGATGGGCATGAGATGACCAGCCCAAGCTTTATACGACCGACAGTACCCGCAAGCAGCTTCCTCTCACTCATGACCAACTATCCAATGCCCGGCATGGTGCCCATTCTTGGGATCACTCGAGTCAATTTTGAGACTAGAGCCGTTCTTCGACCCGGAAGATTCGGGTCTCAATCTCGTGTCCGGTGAGTGAACAGGTTCTAGGGTTTGTCTCTTTACCCACTGGTCTTCCCAACGCGTGGGATGGAGGAAACCATGCTCTTCCTCCATAGACAGATTCGCGTGGGCGATGCACTAAGAATAACAGCATACCATCGGTCAGTACGCTTAGATGTTACGGAAAGCGAGACCGAGGTTCGAACCCATCAGTGAGCAGCGTCAATACTGCCGCTCCCTGACGGTACAGAACCTCGTTCCTGGACACAGTATCTGACTTCCGTACTCGCCAAACCTGTGGCGCACAGTTCGTCGCTATATGCCTCAGGGTCTACCTTACGGAGAATGGGCTCGATGGGGAATAGTCAACCTGATAGGGCTGCGGAATGCCAGGAGGAGAGATACTTCGTCAGCAGCCGCAAAGATCAAAATTAGAGTTGGCTTTTAGTAAGCAACGCTGAAGCAAGCCAATGCTTTCTCGAACAAGTACCATGAGGGGTAACTGCTTGCCAATGCCCTGTCATGTATGCGATTCGAACGAGCGGTGACTTTGGTCAGCACGTCTGTTCTCAGGGCCTTCCTGGGAGACCGCCTTCATGCGCCTCCGGTTAGGCTTTCCGAATACCGGCCTACGAGGAGACGCGAGCACCCCCTCGTGATGGAACCTCTTCTACTTACTTTACCCAACATATCGTGCATCGACCGACGAGAAGACACAGTCTTCAGCCACACTGACGCGACGTTTCTTGCCCTCACCTACATTCAACAAAAAGGGTACGTCATCAGACACAGCTTTAATCATTTCAAGGCTTGGCACGGAGATTGAGGACATCGAAGAGGATCGTGGCATTACCTTACGCCGCATCCGCTGGACTGCGCTGGTGTTTCCAGACTCGAGAAGTTCATTCGTCAGTGAGCCAAGAGCCCAAAGTATGTGTTTGATGTTGAGTCACGATCCGCAATCAGTCACACCGTCTCTGGCACGTCATTTGCTTGCGACAGAACACCATAGGCAGCGAGAAATCCACGTTCGGCCGAATCAAAGTCCCACGTCTCGCGTGCGCCTGGATGCCAAAGCGTTGGCGTTATCGTGCCTACAATGATCACGAATCCAAGAGGCATTTAACAAGAAGGTTGCGTGGTCGTTTGACCGCTATTCCTCGGGGACACCAGGGTGCACTGCCTACTTCGAATCCCCCCGGCGTGCTACTACATTCGCAAAAGCCACCTGTGAAATGATGTGGACGGCAATGGCCAGTAATAGAGACCGAACAGATGGAATTAGCAGTATCTTCACGTGCTAAAGTCCGAAGCCCATCGCTATGAGAGAATACATCTATTAATCGTAACAACAATCGCGAATGTACGTGTACCTGGTTGTAGGGGCCACGCGAGTCGTATTGCTGAGGTACAAGTGCGTGAGCCGCAACGGTAGCAGGTAGAACCGTACAAGTGTGTATGGGTGCTTGGGAGCCTGCGAGCAAGTCTATTATTGATCATTCGCTGAAGCCCCTAATTGCGCCATCTGGCAGAATTCGTGCTCATCCCCCGGAGCTAAAGCGCTCTCTCACCCGAGGTCCGTTCAGGTCGAAGTAATCGTAGGCCGATATCAGTAGCCCCTCCAGACCGCCCATCGGCGCGATTGGATCCCTTACAACGTTCAGCAGCATGCAACATCCTACCTTAATGCTACAACCGTACCACATCTACGCAAGCCCTTCCCCTTTCGGGACGCGCGAAGCTTCCGAGGCCTCTGCACCGAATGGTCCTCGGTGCAACAGTCCTTCCAGCCCTGGACCCCAAAACTCGAAACGACCAGGGATTGTGGACTGACATCCTGTCGGATGCGTGCAATGCATGCTGCTCGCTAGTGTGCCCTACCCATGATCCCATGTGTCGACAGGGTTCTCGAGACGGCGCTGGCCCAGCTGCGGTCACTTATACGAGTCCCTGTGCTTGTTGATGTGCGGCTCGTCTGGCATGGTTCAGTTGCATATTAATATCATCCTCCTGCCCCAGTATTTCTCGTTTGTCTTTCCAAAGTTGAACCTCTTCCATCGTGTTGTACTCTATCGGACTGTCTCTCAGCGTAGTGCCTCGTACTTTTCCACTTCGTTGAGCTGTATCTGGCTGGGCCTCTTCCATAGAACATCATTATGCAGAACCATGATGCTTTCGCCTATGCCCATGCTGGACCCCCTCCTACACACCCTAAGTATGCTGCTGCACGGAGTACCAGCAGTGCTTTTAGTGCCAGTGCCAACCCGAACGAAGACTGGACCAAAATCTCGGACTTGGCAGAGAGGCGGCGAATTCAGAACCGCATCGCTCAGCGCAATTACCGTAAGTCTGCGAGCTTCAGTTCCAACGCAAGGAGGCATCAGTGGAATGACCATGACGCTGACGCCCCTGAAGGTAAAAAGATTAAGAGACGCTTGGAAGATCTCGAACGAAGAGCCGGTTCATCTTCAGCATCTCCTGAGCATGTCCATGCAGAGTTAGCGCCCATAATTCAGTCCCGCCGAAGCAGCGACAATGAAATCAAACGGAGAAAGTCTGGAGGAAAGCAACCAAGACGGACTCCAGGATCAACACCTCCATCACCACCACTTCAATACTCGACATTCGAGGACGATCAAACCACCGATTTTCCTTGCCAGTACTCGAGGGATCTATCGGTCTCGCCCCCTCCACTTTTCTCGTATTCCTATTCCTTACCTGATCCTGTCACACATGCGCCGTATCCGACGCCCTCCTTCCAAGGATTGCCGGCTCCCGCCCCTGACTACATGGGACACTCACCTTACCTACCATCATTGCCCGTATCGCTGCCAAGTATGGCGCCATACGAATTTGGTCGGATCAAGGTCGAGGAGCAATTTGATGACGAGAATGTGCTTGGCCATTATCACATGGGTTATCCTCCACTAACGGGTGTGGACATGGCAAACGTTCATGTAAATGTCTCCGATTCCTCTTATCATCTTCATTGATTTTCGTCTTGAGCTCTGCTCAGCTTGTGTCATTCTTGGCTTCTACCAAGATCGGGCTCTTCCACTCATTCCGCTATATGGCGAACCCTGACTTACAAGATATCTGTCTAGACCCCCCCATTGTCACACTCTCACTCCTTCGAATATTCGAGAGCTGGATCTCCCTCAACGTTATTTCCTGGCACACCAGTCTCGATACCCGACTCGCCGCGGTTAATGATTAGATAAGTAGTGTTGATACGGTTTACTATGTAGCTTGGAAGCCGGAGCTGGAAGCGTAAGCTGGGTGCCAAAAGGCTCGTTCTGCAAGTGTATTCAAAATGAGGCCGTACGTCACGCCTTTACTGCTCAGCCTTTGTCGCTCGATGTGTCCTGGTATCTTGGAAGAGCGTCTTAGTTTAGGATTCTTGAAGCTTCTTTTCTCGATTACATGAATATGCCCGATGATCGAAATTAGTCATATGAGTACTCACGTGCCGTGTCATAGAGAACAGACCGCTACCTATGTCAAAGGCCTGTCGTCAGTCAGCACGATGAATAGCGTCCCGAGCCCTCGGTCCAGGAGCAAGTGCCCACGTGGCAACCCACCGTACCTTGAAGTACCTACCTTATTCTTACCTTAGGTAAGCTCGCCGGTCGGTTGTAAGTAAAAATACCCAAGATACTGCGGTTGACTGGTAATGGAACATAAATTACGAAGATAAGATAAGGTATCATGGACGATCCAAAAATCTACGGATGTCCCAATTTCTGCCACTGTACCCTGTCTGAATCCAATCTTAACAATCTCAGCCTTGAAGTGTCCAGAGGAAAGAGACAACGCCTTACGGCCGATAGTCAAGATGCGGTCACAACGCACGAGCCTGAGTATCATGAGGAATTCGGCCTAGAGGCCTTCCAAAACCCTGCCATGAAGCCTAAAGCCAAATCGCTGTTTGTACACTCACTACCGGCTGAGGCAACCAATGACACCCTGGCCGAGCACTTTTCTCAGTCGTATCCTCTCAAACACGCTACTATTGTGGTTGACCCTGCCAAAAACACCTCCAAACGGTATGGATTTGTTACATTCGCTGATGCGGACGACGCTCAAAGTGCCAAAGAGGCTTTCAACGGCTCCGTCCTTCAGGGCAAGACAATCAAGGTTGAGCTCGCAGAACCGAGGCACAGACAGACGAAGGATAGTGGCAAGGCAAGTGCTGCGTCAGATGTTCATCTTGAGAAGCGACGGAAGATTGAGGATCGTCGGCCGCCCAAGCTGATAGTAAGGAATCTGCCGTGGTCGTTTAAGGAGTCCGAGCAGCTGGCTCAGCTGTTCAAAAGCTATGGAAAAGTCAAATTTGCAACATTGCCGAAAAAGCAAACTGGACTATCTGCCGGGTTTGGTTTCGTCACGCTTCGTGGAAAGAAAAACGCAGAGAAAGCCTTGGAAGGTATAAACGGAAAGGAGGTTGAAGGGAGAACACTGGCTGTGGACTGGGCTGTGGAGAAAGGTGTATGGAACACACTACAGGGCCAAGACAAGGTGGAAATGGACGACGTAAAGGACGCCACCGTGGGCCAGGCCACCGATGAAGGCGATGGTGAACATAGCAGCGACGACGACAGTCAGGTGGACCAGGGTGAGGCGGGTGGAGTTGGTATAAGTGAGACTGAGTTTGGCTCTGCCACAGATGTCGAGGAGCAATCCTATTCGGAGGATGATGGGATAGCCAGTGATCTGACAATGGGCAAGCCTACCGACGAGACGACAACGTTGTTCGTTCGCAATGTACCATTCAGTGTCTCGGATGATGTGTTGCAAGAACGCTTCTCTTTCTTCGGCCATGTACGATACGCACGAGTGGTGCTAGACCCGTCTACGGAAAGGTCAAGAGGCACCGCCTTTGTGGCATTTTACAGCCCTGAAGACGCAAGAGCGTGCCTCGCCGGAACTCACGGAGTAGAACCCAGGCACGGTAAAGGCATTGCTGTACCAAAGCCGTCACTACTCGAAGATACCAGCTCGGACCCTTCAGGACACTATACACTCGACGGTCGAGTACTCCAACTTTCGAGAGCAGTAGATCGAGGCGAGGCAAAACGTCTAAGCGTTGCCGGTAGCTCATTGCGTGAAGTACGAGACAAAGACAAGCGACGCTTATACTTGCTGTCCGAGGGAACCGTCTCCTCCAATAGTCCACTCTACAGTCAACTCTCGCCCACCGAGATTAAGATACGCGAGGACAGCGCAAAGCAGAGGCAAGCTTTGATTAGAAGCAACCCCAGCCTTCACCTGAGTCTCACCCGTCTCAGTGTGCGTAACCTACCCCGCATGGTGACATCCAAATACCTGAAAGAGCTCGCTAGGAAAGCTGTCGTGGGGTTTGCCACTGATGTGAAAGCTGGGAAACGGCAGCCATTGTCGAAGGAGGAGCTTGCGCGAGGGGGTGATGCGTCCAAGATAGCTGAGAGGGCCAGAAAAGCTAAGGGTAAGGGCATTGTCAAGCAAGCCAAGATCGTGTTCGAGGGACTGGAAGGCAGCAAAGTCCAGGAGAAGAGCGGAGCAGGGAGGAGTAGGGGCTACGGCTTCGTCGAGTATACCTCGCATCGATGGGCGCTCATGGGGCTCCGATGGCTCAACGGACACGCCGTTGGACCACAGTTCGGAGAAAGTCAGCAGAAAGCCGTGGCCTCAGAAGGAAGGAAGAAGCGGCTTATGGTCGAATTCGCCATCGAAAATGCACAGGTCGTTGCCCGTCGGCAGGAACGAGAATCCAGTGCTCGCGAAACCTCGAGAAGGGCGATTCAAAGGCGAAAAGACGAGGAAACACTGCAGCCTAGCTCAGGTGATACGACGATGAAGACCAAGTCTACGATAGGGCGGAAGAGAAAACGAGCTTCAGATGCGGGGTCTGCCGGTTCCACTTCGAAGCCAGCTAGCACGGATACCAGCAAATCTGCTGATATCCTCAACCTCAGCAAGCGGAACCAAGTGGTTGGAAAGAAGAGAATGATGCAAAAGGCCCGGAGAAGGGGCGATCTGAAGTGACCGCTTCGATAAATGAGGTGAGCCTTTGCCGATCACGCCATTATTGGCATCTCGTAGATCTGAGTGCAGTCCAAATCCACATACAATCCGACTCTACCAGCTTGTCTTGCTCTTCTATCGCTTTTTGTATCTCTTTCCCATGCACACATAGGCAAGGAAGTGCGGGTGTTTGCCTCTTCAGCTGCAACAACAGCCCACACATGTCGTTTTGTTCGTGCTAAGCACTCTTCGCTCGTGAGCCAAGATTTGCCTGCGCAACTCGGCCAGTGTGCCGAAGGTATGTACTGCCGGGATCGGACTGCGGCTAAGGCAGGGGACGATTTCAGAATCCGAGATCCAACCTCTGCCCTCTGTTCTTGGCGTTCGTGATTGACTCATTGCATCACAGAAAATTCACAGATCTTGTGCAACCTTCGACTTTTGCCACTAGCTCAATCAATGGCCATGCTCCGGTTTACCTCCTCAGAAGGAGTCCCCTCGGGTACTATCAAACCGACGATTTAAGGGTCCCGAAGTTCTACCATTCTTTCCCAGCGTTGAGCAAATCTGTTGTCCTGCATTTCCTAGAGCTAAGCCATATACTGAAAGCACTGCGTCATTCGCAAAGCTTGGGGGGTGTCAACAAGAGCATGGGGAAGATATTAGTAGGGGCCATGGAGCCTGGCCTTAACCTTTCAAATATGTTCAACCGTCAACGCCTGAGCTACCATCACGACTAGACGCTCCTCGAAGACTGCCAGAACCGCTATACCCTGTTTGTGACCCAGCCGAGAATATCCTTCAAACACGTATTAGGTAGCACATCCTGCCCGACGTTACCCTCCCGAATGGTTTGGCGGTGAGGCTGACGTCGATGAAAGAACCAGGCATCATCATGTGCTACTTTGAGCTTGTGACCTATCAATGCCGGCATCAGGTTCACCGCCGTTGCTCGTACTGTCATTTCGCCCGCAACGACGAGAACCATTCGTGCTTTGGGGTCAAAGTGTTGAAACGAGACCTGCAGGTGAAAGGGGAGGACTGTGACGGCTGCGTTCGGCACCGGCAACGGCAACAACAGCAGAGACAACAGCAAGGGTCCCAATTCCCCGTCTGCCACCAGCATTAATTCTGCTATGGGAAGGGGCCCTATGACACAGATGCGGCAGAATGGGAATGGTGGTTCAGCTGCTTGAACGGGGAATGACTGCTACGATTCGACTAAGGAGGTTGCGTCTATGTTTCGTCCACGGAGTGCTGGGGGAAACTATTTTGAAAGATAGCTACCGTTGCTTGAAATGGTATTTACAATCTAGCATTGTACAGAGAAAAGTATGTTTTCAGAAGCCTTGTATCGACCTTGTCATCTACATTCATGAACGAGAGAACACCGCTACGAGGACTCCCTCTACTGAAATTTGATAGTTTTTCGTCAAGAATGGGATGGGAACCTATCAACACTGATCAGTCATCCTTTTTGCCCGTCAACCATCGGCGATTCAAGAAAAGCCTTGATTCGTAATACAATAGTACGTTGATGGCTTTTGCACCCTGATGGCGCTACGCCTACTTGCATGCCGCACTGCCACCATCCAGTGCTAGATCGGCTGCTAAAATTACAGTGCAACACACGTGCGAGTATGGGGGTAGCAGAGCCTCCTCGATGGCCTCTGCAGAAACGGCGCCGGTACAAGGACGTAGTGTCAGATGAGACGCAGCTAGTGATGCAAGATACACCATGCACATGCGCCAATCGAGATTGGTCAGCTGTCACATTATGTGTACTAACTTAAATGTATGACATGGTTTTGCCGTGCAGCGGAAGCGATCTGAACCCCTTCAAGTCTCAACCTTGCCCACGATGTTGTACCGTTTACTGAAGAAGGTGAACCATTCGCTCAGCACGGTCTTCTCCTTTTCGCTCAGATCGTCGTACTCGGGTCTACAGTCATCGAGCTTGAGTGACGACTGAGCCAGAGCTCGAGAAGCGTCCTTGCCGGCGAAGACTGCGAGGACCGAGCCAAGGGTCAGCATGGTCAATCGTCATACAGCCTGAGGATGGAAGGGAAAATGTGGGACGGACCGTGGTAAGCGCCTTTGGGGGCATAAGCCGCGTTGCCAGTGACATCGAAGACGGTGCCTTTGATGGCTACGTATGTGGGGCGATCGGAGCTGGTGCCTTGAGAGCGTTAGATTCCCTGGGCTATATTGAGCTGAACACATTTCCATACCATCACATTTGGCCAAGTCTGCGGTACTGATCGGATCATCTCTGGGCGGATCGAGCTGGGGAGGGTTCTTGGGTGTGAATTTCTTGGGCTCTGGCTCATGCTGGAGCTCTGCCATCGGGTCTGTTCGCGAGAGGCACACACCGAGCTTGGCTGGAAATCTTTTGCCCTTGGTGCACCAGACCAATGCACTCGACTGTACTCGGCTTCCAGGTTTGGCGCTGTGTAGATATGCTACACGTTTGTTCGACGCGAAACCCGCTGTTAGCGTGGGACACCACCAGTGATGGAAAGGAAGACTCGAGGTTCAGACGCATCACAATGCTGCAGCTAACCGGCGGGCCCGGGCAGCATTGCCGCCATTCCGGCGGTTCGGCGCAGCACACACACCCGGAATTCCATCAACCACATTCTTGAGCTTCAGTTTTCCACCTCGTCGTGCATCTTCATCGCTTCCCAGGATTGCACGTCATTGGGACTATTGCATCTATCGCAATATCCATCGCAATCCCGTCCCCGAATTGTCCACCTCCGCCCGTGCGTTGACCGGATGTAGCACCCTCCTTCCCCCCTCAGCCCTGCTGCAGCTACACGTGCCATATGTATGTGTGACAGCTCACGCCACCCGAGGACAAGCCCTCGTATATACACCTGGTACTGAGCTTGTATCCTGCATACTTGCCTACTTGCCGATCCATCATCCCACAGGCTTCTGCACCATCAGTGTCAATAGCGAGTGTACCACTTGCGCAGCAGCAAGCACCGTCGTTTCCCCACTATTATCGTAGATAGGCGCCACTTCGACGACATCGCCTCCAATGATGTTGAGCCCTTCCAGACCGTCGACGATAGACAACAGCTCCCGCGTGGTCCAGCCTCCGACTTCTGCCGTTCCAGTGGCTATCTTCAATGTCAGCCAAGAGTGCAAAATATTGCTGTGATATTATTTCGCAACAAGTGCATAGAGCAGCAGCATAGTGGTGTATGGGCCAACTCACCGGGAGCGAAAGCAGGGTCAAGAACGTCGATATCGACAGAAATGTATACCATAGTGTCTCCCACGCGCTTCTTGAGTCTGTCAACAATGCCCTGCACTCCAATACGATCGATGTCCCTGGCTGTGATGGTGTCGAAGTCACATCGCATGTCATTCCGCATGTCTCCTTTTCGCCTTATCAATGGCGCCCGTATCCCGGCGTGAATCGAAGAATTACGGATCCAGCCTTCCTCGTGGGCAAGGTGGAGAAAGGTACCTATCGGCCAACTTCAGCTATATGCACATTGGGACACGTGGCTGCTGTATACCATGATTGACGCCCCTGTGAGGCACCCGTCAGAACGTTCTATGCTGGCTTGTATCGTAGATGATGTTATAACTCATCTTTTGCAACGTCTACCATGACTTACGCATAATGGGAAAGACCTCCACCTTCGAGCCTCGTCAACAACTATGCTTTCTCGTGGCTTGAAGGACGTACCAAGAACTTTTGGGTCCCAAGTATCTGTACGTCCTTAGCTAATGAGCCACAGAATCAACATGTCCAGCTAAGGTGACCATCCTGGTCTTGTCTTTCACAGTGGGCTAACAGACCAATATGAGAGTCGAAATGTATGACAGATAGCTTTCCGTGCCGCGAGCCAGCAACCCGCAACGCAGCAAGCGTAGTGGTGTGATCGCCGCCTATTGTCACGATGCGAGGAATGGAGGATTTCGATGGCGTTGAGGCATTTAGTCCGGCGATGACCTGATTCAAGCTTAGCACCTGCATGGTATGCTATCTTTGTTGCACGTATCAATCCGGCCGTACTTGATGCGCCTTCTCCAACTGTTGTAGAGCCACAATGTTGTCAAGGAACGTTAGCGGAGCATCTCCGCAATCGATGATCTTGGCCCAACTCGCCAATGTATTCTCCCCTACATCGATCAGCATATCATTCAAAGTGACTGCTTCGCCATTCGACAATCACCTGTGTAGACACTCCAGTCAAAGTCTCCAGACATTCGACGAGAACCCTGTCGGATACCTCTAGGACCGAATCGGGCACCAGGCCTTGCTGTCACGGCCTGCAGAGATGCTCAGTTCAAGTAGCATCGGGAACTGGCATGACTATTGTGAGTAGCCTCGGCGTCATGCGAGTCAGGATCCAACTGCATCGTTGGTTCATACATCCAGCAGTATCACAAGTATACTATGAAACATTGCGTTCACTCGCCTGCTATGAAGCAGGCCACAGGAACCAAAATCGCTCGGTAATAATAGATGAACAGAAGACTACACAGTCAAATGGAAAGACCATTGCTCCAACGTCCATGTAATGGCCAGTAGGAAGACGATGCCCTCCAACCTAAAGTAAAATGGTAGAGAGAGAGTAGCTGGCCAGCCCAGACAAGCATGCGAGTCTTAGAGATTCCTGGAGTTCAAGAACCTCACAGACCTTGAAGTGAATGAGAGAAACAACAGAATACTGACGGTATCGAAAGGCGCCCCAAGTATGGCAATGTCCAAGCTTTCGCCCCTCTCTCTGAAGCAATTGGAGTACGGCAAGTTGGCAAAGGTGGTCAGACCATTGAACTCGCTGCCGGTGATGATGTCGATGATATCGTGCCCGCCACCATGTAATATAGACTGGAAAGGTTCAAAGGCTGACGCAGACAATGCAGCAGAGAACACATGGTTGCCCCCCAGTAACTGAGCAAACAATAATGATGTGACCGTAGGGTACAGCATACTTGTTTATTGCAAGTGATTTCGTTGAAAGAGGCGAAGGGTTTCCAACATCGCGAGAGGGAGGAGAACTTTGTACATCGCGGATCCTACTCCACGGTACCTAGCAGCACCACTAGTATACAGTACCCGGACAATAGTTTTCGCGAAAACGCGGAAATTCGCGTCGCGCATTCAAAATCCCTCCTCAATCACCTACTTTCTTCAACTACTACATCATGATTCGTAGTTCGTTAGATTCAATTTTTTCAAATCGTGTTCATAAGCATAAATATACTCTCTATCAAAGAGGGTTAATTCATGGAGCAATTAGTGGTGATTTGACGTCGTCGAAAATTCAACGTCTTCATAGGATTTTAGAAAGCTTAGTTCGAGACATTTGCAACGTTGTCGTTTGACAACATTACAATCAATCTAAATCTCGTTTAGAACGTCCTAAAAAGCTTTCGTTACGTAATAAACAATATATTATCAAAATTGTGCGTTTAGATTTAAAGATTATCTACAAAAATCTCTTTGCAAAGACGAGAGTCGATGTTTTTATCAAAATTGTTTATCGTCTACTAAAAGAGAAGAATATCATCAATTAGCTATACAAAAAAAGACCACTATTAACGCTTAAGATGGCGAACAAACGCTATGCATAAATATTGGCTTACAAAGACTAAAATTTTGACAAATAAACAAAGATTATATAGAGCGACGAATGTTTTGTCGAAAGAAATATAAGCAAACAACGCGAATAATGCTTTCGTATATTTGCTCAAAAGTAAGACAAAAATATAATATAATTATATAAGAAAGAATACGACTTTAATATTATAATATAAGCTTGTTTTTGAAAGTTAGAGCAATCAAATCTCTACGCTTTGAAGCAAGATTTTAAGACAAAGAAGCACGATTATTTTGCCAAGTTTTACATTCACATATTCGAGAACAACTTGCCAAGAATCTATCAATTAAGCCTTATTTTTATGCAAGATAACGTCTCTATACATATGACAAAAGCAATAACGTTGTAATTTCGCGAAAACAATATAAACGTTATAAAATAGTTACTCTATAGTTTAGATATAAATTCAATTAAGCATCTTTGATTTCTTCTTAAAGAACACGTCTATAAAGTCAACCCCCATATAAACGACGTATCTAGCGAGAAGAATAAAATCAAAAAAGTCTTATTTGATGCACTATATAAAGCATGGGAGACGTTAGATAATTACTACTTGCATGATCTAGTGTAAAATATAAAAAGAAAAGTAAAGGCGCTTATTGCGTCGAAGAAATAATATATCAAGTATTAAAGCTTAGAAATTTTGAGATAGTACTTGTTGATTGAGTGCAAATCACTATTTAAATTATGTAGCTCTTAGGTTCTTTGCGTGGTGCGCAATGGATGCAGATGTAAAGATGTTTTTTAGGTGGGGGCGAGGTTCGCGGAGACTTTTGTCTTAGTACTGTATGCAACTAGAGTCGCCCAAGAACACCCCCGGATGACCTGGATATCGCCGCCCGGCCGACTTACTTTAGACTGGCACACCCGGAAGCCTGCTCGTACTTTAGGCTCGTAGCCCCTAAGCGACCCCTGTAAGGCTGCGCCAATTGGGGCAAAGGTCAGCTAGGCCCAGTTTGAGCCAAGCACGTTTGCAGGTTCCAACAACCTTCGAAGACCGATATACCTCGAGCCATTGAGGTACTATTCTGGATCCATGATTCCAGAGGTCGCTGTCTTTGCGTGAGGTATTGAGGCTCTCAACGACGTAATAGATGACTGATGTGTTTGGCACAATTCCCTATCAGCAGTTCCTGAATGCTTTGTTATGATGCTCAAGAACGTACTGCCTTCAAGGGACTGTTCGATCCAACAGCTTCTCAATTCGCAGAGGAATTAATCTTTAAAGAGGTAGTGTACATGATAGAACCTCAGGACCACTTCAATGGATGCTCTCATTGGAGTACCTAGATCGATGCTCTAAGCGTGCGTGTTCTGTTTGCGCTGGCTTATGTGTCTCGTCATCTACTTAGGGTTCCCATGTGGTCAGCCGAATCATTTGCAAGCGATCAGGCATCCTAAAGTCGTGGCGACAAGGAGTCGCAATGGGTGAAACATTCTTACCCAAGGTAGGCCTTATGTGACACGCTCCTGCCAGGTCGTGGGATCTTTACAGATCGATTGATCGCTGTAAACTTTCGCTGTTCATGGCCCAGAATATAATATCTTTCTGCTCGCTACACATGCGCTCACGCAGCTATGGAGACGATGTTGATAAGGTAAAGTATCTGTCAGAAGCGGTCATTGAGAAGTGGGTGGCAAATGCTTCATTTTGGGCATCTGCAGCGATAACGGCGGGCAGATATGTAGCAGGCTTGTTCGGCGGTAGACATTTGGACCAGGACGGTTCAGTCTCAGCTGAAGACCTCAGACGCTACTACCCTAATTCGAGGGGAGTCACTTAAATCTACTTTACTGTCATTCATGCTATACCCCTAAGTTCAGCATACAGTACCTCAAGGTGTAGGCTTCCGTTCTTCTACGCCCATCTTTGCGATTATGGGCCACTCTTGAGGTCTAGCTGGGGAACATGACAGCATTCACGGCCTTGGGTAGACCTTTTCAACGTACGCAAACAGAGATGCTCGTAGGACATACCGCGCCTCGATCACGTAACTCGGTGTGACTACCGTACATAAATCCTGTATGCCCATGCTCATACTGTGGCACCTACTTTCGTAAGACAGATTTCCATACTAACACCAGGAGACGAAATCACCACTCAAAAAGGAAGCTGCTTAGACCAGAAAGTACAAGTTGCCGACGTATTGAAGCAGATCTTTGGTTACACTTGGACCTCGGTGCATGGAATCTGCGTTCGTTCACTCACTCTTGACAAATTGAGGTTGCTACCGACCTGCAAGATATCTACTCTCTCTGCCGGCAAGCCTCCAAGCTGGGAGGTCGATGCCCTCGTAGGTATTAAAGAGGGAACTGAGACTATGGCATCGCGATCGCCTACAGTTAAGCTCGAGTCTGACGTTGGAATCTGTGGACCCATGACGCGTCACGCACAGACTGAAGAACGCTCCGTCGTCGTACTACTCGGGGCTCCAAGGTAAGCTGATTGGCTAGAGCAGTAACGTTTTGGCTTTCCTGACAATAATCGCTTTAGGAGCAAGGCCATCTCTACTTAACCCCAAAGCCCAGTCCTCCTCAAATTCATCTGCTATCCTCCTTTGGAGAGTCCGCTCGGACTCTTGTCCAAGGACGCGAATCACCCGGCCGAAATATAGCGGCTAAGGCTTGTGAAATCCTGGAGACGAAGCAGCTTAAGCCATCCAAGGGGCATACTGTGCTCGATCGACCTTCACTCGATCCTGCTGGAGGCCCCAATCTGGGAAACCGTGCTTTGAGGATGGCACTAAATGGCGCCAATCTTCTCGGTACACCCAAATCGCTAAAGGCAGCGAGCGACTTCCGGCCGGAGGACTTGCGCATTAAGCTCTTAAGTCTGGAGAACAAGCGTTGACCTGGGTTGATGGAAAAACAAATCCAGCTGATCTATTCACTAAACCTCTTCCACGACCTACTCTGGAGGAACATATGACCAGATTGCGACTCATCGATTCGGAATAACGAAACTGCTGTTCGAGAGGAAGTGTTGAAAACAGCAAGCAGGACTCATGCGCAATTCCGTTATTCCGTTTCGATGAGTCGCAATCTGGTCATATGTTCCTCCAGAGTAGGTCGTGGAAGAGGTTTAGTGAATAGATCAGCTGGATTTGTTTTTCCATCAACCCAGGTCAATGTTGTTGGTGCATTGACGGGGACTCGAACCCTGACCTCGAGCATGGGAAGCTCGAATTCTACCCTTGAACTATCAATGCTGAATTTGGCCGTTGTGGGCGCGCCGTGCTCACCGGATGGTCTTGTGGTACACATTGCATGTTGGATTTCTGACAGGTCCCGCATTGGGGTTTGGCTTGATTTTTCTTGAGTTGTTCGTCTGTAACCTCCATGCCTTCACTGACTTTGAGTAACCTTCGGAGCCCATCAATGCTGAGATGGCCTAGTCTGCGATGCCATTTCCAGACTGGATCGTTGAAGTCGACGGTAGCAGCTGTAGGAATGTTGACTGTTGCCGATTCATTGTGTGCCTCCTGTACTTCTGCGTCTCCAGGCAGACGTCAATCGAAGCAATGCTGAGCTCTATGAAGCCAGACTGGACCTGTCACAATGCCGATGTTTGCTGGCTCGTGCCGAAGAAGATTTGGATGGTTCAAGAAGATGTCACGAGCAGGTACTTACAGAGCTTAGGCTCGAGCTGGCACACCAAAGGGAACTCGTAGAAGCCTATCAACAGGTGACCACGGCGCAAAAGCGGATTGCCAGCTTTACCTCGCAAGGGTCGGCCACAAAGCGGCCATGGACTAAGCTACAAAGCCATATGTGTGCGAAGCATGGTCTGCTTCGAGGAGCTGGGACTGCGCCAGATGCTTGCTTCCGCGAACTACACTGGAAGGCAGTATAAATTGTGCGCTTCGTGCTACTCTTAGATCTCACAGAGCAAGTCAAAGGCAAAGCAAGCTTAAATAGGGACAGGTGGTAACCTGCTTAAGAAGCTTCCTCTCTCTAGCAAAGTTCTTGCTGCTCACGAGGGAGTGATGTAAGGAGAAACATTAGCATACTAGCGCTATCAGTACTGTTTTGTTCCAGCTAGTAGACAGGTTGCGCAGCTCCAATCTTAACAACTGTTACAATCCAGCATTACCCGATCGGGTTAGCGTTAATTTAAAGAGGTAAGTAGATCTAGCGACTTGACGATGCAATTCGAACACTATTACAAATTTTGTAACAAAAATACAACAAAAATATTTTCTAATTTAATTGCATCAATTGCTTGTATTAATATTAAATTTTTTTACTTAATTTAATGCAGGTTTCCTAGAACACTCTAAGCTTTCTAAGATTTCTAAGAAAGTCTAAGATTAGAATTAAATTACGTAATCAACTAAATTGATCTAAAAATACAAAATTTGTATTTTTAGAATTTTAGTTTTTTTCTAAAATTTAATAATCTAAAATTAATCTTAACTAAGTTTAGCTTCAAAAGTTTAAATATTTGCAATCTATAATATACGCTTAATAGTTAAATACTTGTATTAATATTAATATCAAAATTGTATAAATTTTTAATTTAATCAATTTGAATAAAATTTACTTAAGAAACAAGTCTTAATAGTTGTTATAAGTTGTATACTTAGTTCTACTAACTACAACGCAAAGCTCTTTATAGTATATATAACACAATTTGTTAAGAAAGTATTATATAATTGAATCAATAAATTAGTAATATTAGAGAAATTGATCTATTAAGACTATCGATTTAGAAATTAATAAATTATTGAAATTAAAGTATTAATTGTAAAGCGTGTCTCGTAGTGCTAGATCTGCTTCGCAATAGCGTGCCCAACGTACGTTAGTACATACTTGACAAAGAATTGCGCAAACTAGATTCAAGCAAAACTAGTATCGAATTAGCAAATACTATTTGCGCATTACTTTCTTTTAATAGCAAACAAAAAAATATCTTATAAAAAGCAAGATTTTTCTTGCACTTGTATTCTTTAGCAATTAGTTCTACTATAAATGCTACTATTATTATTATACGCGCTATTTAATTTGACTTGTTTAACTACGCAACTCTATTAAAAGAAATAATAATTACTTTACAATTCTAATTGCTTTGTCTAAACAAAGTTGCTTAATTAAAAGCAATAATTAACAAATTATTAATAACTTGTTTTTGCAAACGTACTTAGAAATCGATTAATTCTTAGAATATTATTGATAATTAATTGTATAAAGAAATCTACGCAGATAACATATCTTAAGAATTAGACAAAAATAATTATCTTAATACTAGCACAACTATTAATTAGAACCAAAAAAATATCGAAATATCTAATTTTAAAAACAAATCTATATTGTTTATTTTTACAAATACTATTATATAATATATTAATAATACAAATATATTGCAATTTCTAAAACTTAAAGTTAAATTTGCAATTACAAAACTTTAGTTTGCACAATATATCGATAACTATTGTTGCAAATATAGTAATAATTACTATTAATTTAATTAATACAGAAAGACTAATTGCGTTAAGAAATTATTAATACAAAAATATATTAACTATATAAGTTTAGAAATTTAATTTAAGAATTGCAAAAATTATATTTAGAATAATTTTGCAAACTATTTTAATAAAGAGTCGAAAATACTTTAAATTGTATTATATTTTATTGAAAAGCAATATAATTAATAGCGCAAATATATACAAGAAATATATAACAAAAATAAAGAAATTATTTGAAGCTATTTTCTTCAATATATTAAAGAATTTCTTAGTATATTTAAGATTTATAATATAAAAATTAAATTTAAACTCGAAAATACAAAGCAACGATTTTATTAAAAAATTGAAAAGTTTGCTATCTATTTAAACAATCTATACTTGCAATTAAAGAAATCAATTATTAACAAAAGAATACAAAATTTAAAAAACAAATATATTGACAAGATTTATCAAAAAATGCTTTGTTAACAATATAGCTATATTAGTATTACTAGACTAATTATTCGATTCTAATAGTTGGAACCGAATTGCATAAATTATGAAAATACTAACTATATTAGATTAAAACTTGATCTAATTAGATATAACTTTTGGGTCGAATTATAGATTTTGGGGAAAAATCGATCCGAACGATTAGTCTAAGTATTACGCAAATATATAATAAATTTATCGAAATCAAACAATATTTGCAATTAATTAAAAAGTTATTAAGATTAAACAATATCTTTTATATTGCAAAAAACTCTAAAAGATATAATAGAGAAAATTAATTTTTATATAAACAAAATAACTTGTTTAACGTAACTAACAATACAAACAACTCTATTATATTAATTACTAAAATTATTGTAACTATATAGATTAAAGATAGTATTAACAATAATTAGCAAAACAAAAACAATTGTTAAATATCTATTTAAAAAAAATACATTGTATCTATTAATTATAGATACTATATATACAATTAAATAAGTTACAAATTAAATAACTCTATATATTTGCAATATTAAAAGTAAATAAAAAAGTAAAATAAAAATAATATATTTTTAAGAAAAATTAAAGTCTAATACTTGTTGCTACAATATTAGATATAAAAAGTTAAAAACAACAAATTAGAATATTAATCTAAATAGTATTTGTTAATATATTAAGTAATATACGCAAAATTAAGTATTTTATTAATTTAAAAATTAAAGAAAACTTTATTTTGCAATTTTTTGTTAAAAACGTGCAGTTATTCGAAGATATCTTTTTGTTATTGCAAATACAAATTATTAATAATTGTATTATTATTTTATATAGAATATAGAAACTCTTTATTGCTATTATTAATAACAAAAAAATATACAAAAGCAATTGTTCTAAATTCTATATTATTAATATATAAAATTATAAAATAATTCTTAAACTATTTTAACTTAAGAAAGTTAATTCGAATATATAATAATCGAATTGTATTTAAATTTATTGAAATAATTTTGCTAAACAATTAAAAAAAAATATCTAGATAGTTAATTCTAAGAAATTTGTACAATTTACTATATTTACTTTTAAGAGTTATAGCAAAGTCTATATTGTACTTTTATATTAAATACTATTTTTAAAAAAGCTTTTAAAATATATGAAAAGAAAAATTGCAAAATATAATATATTTTAGATTAAAAAATTAATTGTTTCGAATTAAATTAAAAAAATTATAAAAATATTTTCGAAAAAACTTTTAAATATATTTAATACGCATAATTAGATAAAGTATTTAATTAATTTTATAGAAAACAAAATACTATATATAGAATATATATATAATAAATTATAGAATAAATTAATTGCAATACAAAAATATCTTGCAAATATACTAAAAAAAACTAAATATATTTTTTAAATAATTCTATTAAATTTTTAGTATTATTTATAAAGAAATTAGATAGTAGTTTTTGTCTTTGTATAAATTATCGCGAACTTAATAAAATTACTATTAAAAATAAGTTTTTTTTTTTTTTTTTTAAAGATACTTAAGCGCTTTGCAAATATAAAATATTTTATTAAAATTAATATACGCAATATATATTATTGCATTCGAATTTGTTAAAACAATAAATAAAAAATAGCTTTTTATATTTAATACAAGCAATTCAAATATTAAATTATACTTTTTAATTTTATTAATACTTTTGCTATCTTTTAATTTTATATAAATTGTATATTAAAGTTGTATATTAATATTTGTTGCATAATATATTTAAATAATATATTTATTTACTTGAACTTAGAAAAATAGTATTAGAAAAATATTTGCAAAATACTTTGTATATTGCTTAAATATTAATTGTATATAAAATTATTAAAATATATATTTAATTGCAACAAGATAATCTTTCTAGACTTTATAATTAATTAACAAAATATTTAAATAAAGCAAGTTTGTATTAAAACTATTTAAAGATAGTTTAAATTAAAATTAACAAAAAATATTTTTGTATTTTTTAAATTTGCAAAATTCTATTAATATTTTATTTGTAAATTCTTTTAAATTGTAGTATTTTTAATTAATTTAATAACAAATACAAAGAAAAGTAAAGTATATTTGCAATTTATATATATTAAAAAAGCAAAAAAAACTTTTAAGATACTTAAAATTGTTTTTATTATTGTTTTTATTCTAGAATACTACAATTAAAGTATTTCTTTTTATATAAAAACTAATATATTAAATTTTAAATAAAAAACATATTTAGTTAATTTAACAAAAATACGCAATAGTATTTTATTATATTTATTAATTACAAATTTAAAAAATCTAAAATTTGTTAAAATATATATAACAATTTTTTTTATATTATTATGTTAGCTTTTAAACTTTAAAGATATTATTGACAAAATAGCAAATATATTATTTATATAATTACAAATTACAACAATTTTTGTTATTTTATAATTACAAAAAAGCTTTTGACTAAATAAGTTTGCTAAATTAAAAAATTAATTGTATTTAACTTTAATATAGAATATTGCAAAAAAAAACTTAATTTTGCAAATATATTGTTAAGAAGATCTAATATTATAAAATTCGATAATAATAAAAATAATAATAACAATTTTTTATCTATTTTGCAAAACAAGTTCTGCAATTTAAAATATTAATTAAAATTGCAAAAAGATAAAAAAAAATTGCTATAATTAAATTTGTAGTTTTAATAATGCAATTAAATAATACTACTATTGCAAATATTTAGATTATAAATTTAAATAAGAAAGTTTTCGAAAAATTATATAATATTCTAGATTTTATATTGTTTTAACTTTTAATACAACAAATTGCAAAGTCGAAGAAATTCTTTATTAATTTAAAAAAATTAATAGTAGCGTAGTTGCAAAAACTACAACAAAAAAATATTTTTGTTATAAAAAAGTAATAATATTAAAAATTTGCAAATAAGCAAAATAAACTTTCGAAATAAAATATTAAAAAAAATAGATTATTATATTAGAATCTTGCAATTTATATTTCGAAAAATATAGTAATAAGAAATAAAATTCTTTGTATATATTACAATAATTTTATATTCGAATATTTTATATATTAACAAATCGAAAATACAATATAACAAAAATATTATTAATCTAATATAATTAAAGAAATTAATAAGTATATTTGTATCTATTTTAATTGTTAGTATATATATATTTACTATTATAAACTACATAGAAAACTTAATTTAATATTTTCTAAAAATTTGCAATTTTTCGAAACAATAACAATAGACTTTATTATAAATATATTATCTAAAAGAGATTTATATATTAAAAAAATTAATAATTCAATTTTAATATTAATTAATAAATTAACTAAGTACGCAATCTATATTGCAACTATTAAAAAGCTTAATACAATTTTTTTTGCAAAGCTTTTATAAAAAGAGTTTGTATGTTATTATTTTTAACAAAAATTTGTTTTTTATAAGCTATTTTTAATTAATATTATATTAATATTTAGATACAAAGTATTAGTTTAGTATTGTATTCTATTTGCAAATTAATAATTAAACAAAAAGACAAAGTTAGATCTTAAAATATTATTTATATATTTACTATAATTATAGATAAAATGATTAATTAAAGCTACTATCTATAGCTGTATTTGTATATAATAATAGTATTTATTTAAATACTAAAAAAGTTTTTTACAAACTATTAATAAACTATATTGTAGACTTTGCAAATATATCTATAAACAAACTTTTAATAAAAAAGATATTTCTAGCTATAAAACAAGCAAAATAGCTACAAAATATTAAAAAGTATTTAAGAAAATTGTAGATAGCAATTTCGAAGCAATAAACAAAAAGTTACAATAAAAATTACAAATTAATAAGTTTTTAAATAGACAATAAAATACTATTGCAAAATATTAATATATATATATTGCAATTTAAGAAGAAAATTAATTATTATTAATTAAAATTCTTTACTATTTTAATTAAGAAAAAATAAGTAGATACATTAATTAAATCTATCTACAAAATACAAAGCAATTTATATTATTTTTTATATTTTGCTATTTAAATTTTGATATTTGCGAAATAAAGATTTAAAGTCGCAACTAATTTTTATCGAAAATAAAGAAAAATAGAATATAAATAAAGTACTAAACAAATAAATTAAAAATAATATATTTAAGTACTTAATTAAATAGTTTAACGCAATTTTATAAAAAAAATATATAAAAGTTTTTAAAGTATTTCGAAAACACAATAGTCAAGATTTAGAAATTAAAAAAAAAACATAAGAAATATAGTATAGTTGCAAAAATATTAAAAAAAAGAGATAAAAAAACAAATAATTAGCAAATTAAGAAAGCAAAAACAATTATACAAAAACAAATAAAGCAAAAAATTATATTAAAGTTTAAAAATTATATTTTCTACAAAAAACTTCTATAATAATACAAAGATTTAGAAATAGATTCAAATATATAGAAATACAATTATATATATATATTTATACAAGTTAGTTTTTGCTATTTTAAAAATAGCAAAAAAAATATATCTTAATTGCAATTATTATAAACAAAACAACTATTATTATAAGCAAAACTAATATATATTAGTTTTATATATTATAGACTTTGTAATACAATTTATTATAACAAAACAATTTGCAAATTTTAATACAAAAACTTTTATTAAAAAGTAGACAATTAGAATCGAAAATTACAATATAATAACAAACAATTTAAAAGAAATAAAAGAAATTGTTAGCAACAACAATTACAATTGTACAAATTAGTCTAATATATTTTTTAAAATTTATATATTATATTTATTATATTATATATAATAATCTATTCTTAACTAAAGAATATTAACAATAATAAAAAAGATTATTATAATAATAGCAACAAAACAAATACGCAAAACAAGAAAAAATACAATAATAACAATAGAATTCGATTTGTAGAAATATTTTGTTGTAGAGTAATAAAAATATTTAATAACGCAACTTGTTATCGAAAAATATATAATAAAGAAATTTTGCTAAAAAGCAAATACGCAATAATAATATTAAACAACTATTATATATTGTTAATTCTATTTCTATCTTTTTTAATTTGTAAATATATTCTATATTGCAATTAGAAAACAAATTAAGAAAAACAAAAAATACAAACAAAATTACAACAAACTAAAAAGAAATTAAAGAAACAAAAAAAATTAAAATCGAAACAAAAAAAAACAAAAGTTAAAACAAAAATAACAAAAATAAATACAAAAGTAGATATAAAAGCAAATGCAACAATAGTAGCAACAATAGCAACAACAATAATAAACAAAAAATATTTATTAAAATTGTATAGATAATTTGTCTATATATATATTAATTTTGTTTTTAAAATAGCGTCGATACTATCAAACTATTTACTATTGTTTAATAATTTATAAAAGTATTAATAATACTTTATACAACAAAAAATTAATTAAATTTTTAAATTAATTTTGCAATTATCTTTGTTGCAATTAGAATTAAAACAAAGTTATTTCTTGTATAATATATAAACAATCTTAATATTTGTATATTAATTGCAATAAGTAAATAAAATACTAAAAAATAAATATTTGCAATTGTATTTACAAAGTTGCAATATTTGTTTACAAAATAGATAAAAATTATTATTATTATTGCAAAACAAGCTTAAAGATTGCAATATTAACTGCGCTAATTTAGATTAAGTATTGCAATAATTAAGTATCTTTACAACTTGCAAATAGATATAGAAATAGAAGCAATTATGTTTATAAGACTATTCTACAAAATAATATAAAAAGTAAAAAAGTAAGATAGTAATAATAATATTTATATTACTATATTATATCTAAAAACAATAGTAACGTATCTATATATTATAGAAAGAAGTAAATTATTGTTGTTTATCTAATATTTGTTAAAAGCAATTTTACTAAAAAAATAAATCTATAATTATTAAAATAGATAAGAGTAATAATTGTAAATGTATTATTGCAAATATTTATTGCTTTCTTATTATCTATAAGATACAAGAAATTACTTTAAATATTTGTTTCTATTTTATTGTTATTAAAAATAATTGCAAAGTAGAACTTTGTATATTTACAAAACTATATACTAATTTTGTAAATATATTGTTGCAAATATTTATTGCTTTTTTACTATCTATAAAGTACAAAAAATTATTCTAAATATTTGTTTCTATGTATTGCTATCGAAAAAACAAATAATTGTAAAGTAGAATTTTGTATATTTATATTGCAATATATATAGTTTTGTAAATATTGTTACAATAGCAATTTAAAAATTATATTGCAACTAGAACTAATAATATAGATTTTAAAAACTAAAACTCTAAAAAAAAAAAAAACTATAAAGTATGTCTTGTAGTACTAGATCTATTTTGCAATAGTATATTTAATATATATTAATATATATTTAATAAAGAGTTGTGCAAACTAGATTTAAGCAAAACTAGTATTAAATTAGCAAATATTGTCTACGTATTGCTCTCTCTTAATAGTAAACAAAAAAATATTTTATAGAAAATAAGATTTTTCTTGTATTTGTATTTCTTAGCAGTTAGTTTTATTACAAATACTACTATTACTATTATACGTACTATCTAACTTAACTTGCTTAACTACGCAACTTTATCCAAAGAGATAGTAGCTACTTTATATTAATTTAGTAATTTAATTAATTAATTATATATATAATTTTTGAGCGCAACTCTCTTATAGATTGTATTTGATTTATCTTAAGTCTTAATTTATTGTTATAATTACTTAAGTTGCAAACTCTTATTATTAAATAATTGCTTATATTGTTTTAAAATATCTATAGATCTTTTTAATAATATAATTAGTTTTAATATTTTTATAAAAATTATTAACGTAATACTTTAAATACTTTAAGAATATTTGTATTAGATTAATACGCTTTTATTTTAAATATTAATTTATTAATATTACGTCAATTATTAATTATAAAAGATAACAAAATTAAAATTAATAAATTCGATATTTATTATAGAGATTGTATCGATTTAAAGAATTAACTTATATAAATAAATATTTATTTTATTTTTTATTTTGTTTTAGCAAATTAAAAAACAATTTTTGTATTAATATTTTTTAAAGAAAGAATTTAGCATTAATTTAAATTAAATTTACAAAAATATTTAAAAAATAATAGAAAAAATTCTTGTATAATATTTATAAACTTTAACAACTTTAAAAAAGAGCTTCGAAAAATCTTTAAAATATTTAATAAGAAACAAATTGCAAAAAAAATAGTTTAGTATTTAATTTAACAAATCTTTGCAATAAATTACGTAACTAGATTTTAAAAATATATTAAATTAATTAAATAAAACAATATTATATTTATAACAATATTTTAACAAAATTTAAAAAACAACTTAAAGAACAAAATTATATATAATAGAAAAACTCTTAATATATTTAATTTTATTAAAATAGCTATTAATCTTAACAACAAATTGTACAAGAGAATTATAAGAAAAATATATAATTAATTTCGAAAAAGAATAAAAATCTTTTTTAAATTAGCAATTAAATATTAGTAGAAAGAATTTTGTTTTTATTAGAAGTATAGTAACTTAGATTATTATAAGTTTATATTTATAAAATTGAATTTTACTTAACAATATAAAGAGAGAGAAAAAAGAAAAAAAAATAACAAATTTAAAAAAACGTGCTATTTATATAATAAATCGAATTACTTTGTAAGAGATTATTAATTATCAAACTTAATAAATTGTTAATAGATTAATATTATATTAAAAAAGATACTTAATAGTTAAAATAATATTAGAAAGCAAATTAATATAGAGACGAAAACTTTTAAAATTAAATTAAATAACAACTATTATTTAATAAAGAATTTAAATTAGTTATAGAAAGTTCTAAATAAAATATTATTAAACAAGATATTTGTATCTACGTAGAAGATTAATTAAATATTTAATAAAATTATAAATATAAAACAACTAAAAATATTATATTTTTATTTAGCAATAGATTTAAATAACAAATATAATTGAAAAAACTTTTATAAATATCTAGACAATATTATAAAATATCTTAATACTTTAACTAGTTTATTAAAAAAGAGAGAGATGAATTAAATTGTAAATAAATATAAAAAAACGCTAGAAAACAATATTACTAAAGAAAAAAATATTTTTAACAAAATCGAACAATAATTGAGCAATGTTATTTTATGTAAATAAGCAATAAAGAAAGTAAAAATATATATAATACTTAATTGAACAATTTGTTACAACAATTTGTATTAAACTTATTTAAAAAACAAAGAAGAAATTAATTAATTCTTTAGAAAGTTGAAGCTATTAATTTAGTATAGAAAGAAAGCTTAGTATAAACAAATACTTAAAACAAAAGTCTTAGTATTAAAATAAAAAAAAGTTTAAATTTTTTAATAAAAATTATATTAGAGAAATACAATATATTAGTTTAGTAGTAGCAATTAAATTTAATAGTATATATATAATATTTTATTATATTAATTAAAGTTAATAGATAATAATTTATTGCAATAGTCGATTTTAATATAATAAATAATTTTATAACGAAAATTCTTGTTAAGAGAAAAGAATATTTTATTTAAAGAAAGTTTAATACATATAACTTAGTAGTTGTAAATAAAAATTTATTATTTAATAAAAATAAAAAAGGAAATAAAGAAACAAGATTATTATCGATAGCTATTTAGTAATATTACAAGAAACCAATTTTTAATATAGTAAAAATAATTATTTATAATATTGTTTTAAAAATATCTTAATTAAAGCAATATAATTTAGAAATTGATTAAAATATACAAGTACTTAGATTTGCGCAATACAATTACGCAATTTATATTTAATCTACGCATTAATAGCGTTTAATAATAGATAAAAAATTAAATCGAAAATCGATTGCAAGTAGCAAATTTATATTTTTGCAAATAATTATTTAAAAAAATTCGACTCAATAAATATTAATAGAGATTAGTCGAATTACAAAATTAAAATAAACGAAAAAAATTGCAAATTTTTTAACAGTTTTAGACTATTTAATATAGCAAAGAAATTGATAAAGTATATATTACAAATATATAATAGTTAAAAGTATCTATTCTAAAAAAAAAAAATAGAGATTTTCTCTAAATATTAATTTTAAAATTACAAAATTAAATTTAAATTAAATAAGTAGCTTATATTTAAACTTATATATACTTTATTCAAGAAAAAGTTCGAAATACTTTCCAAATATTTTACAAAAAACAAATTTTTATTTTATTAAAAAATTTTAATTATAGATAGAATACTTAATTTTTTTTGTATTAAAGAAAAATAAAATTTTTCGTCTATATATTTATTGAAAGCTAAATAATATTACAATTAAGAATCGATATTTACTATTTAATATTAGCAAACTTTAGAATTAACTATTTGAAACAAAGTATTTTATTAAACTAAATCTACAAAAAATATACAATTAAATTAAAATAAAGTTAAAAAAAAAGTAAAAAATAGTTTTTTGTATACAATATAAATTATGTAAATATACAATAATATTGTTTATTTATAAACGTTTTAACAATATATTAAAAAATAATTAATAATATATTATAACAATATTTGAAACAATTTGTTATAGTATACTTGAACAATATTATAATTTATTCGAAAATTTTAAAAAAATATATTAATTATATTTTTAAAGTATTAAAATATCTAAATATAAAAAACTTATATTTTAAATTAAATAAAAATACAAATTTTATTAAAAAGAAGTTAACTTTCTCAAATTTGTTGTTAAACAATATAAAATATATATAAATTTCGAAAAGCTATAGATAGTTAAAAAAATAAATATTATCAATAAATATTAAAAAAGTACAAATATTTTTAGATTTTATAAATTATAATAAGAAACTTATTAGAAACTACTTAGTAAATGCAATATTATTAACAAATTTTATAAAGAAAAATATATTATAAATATAAAAATTTATAGAAAAAAAATTATTTTAGAATCTTAAACTAGAATACTTAAAAAAATTAATATTAAAATAATACAATTTGCAATTGTTAAACAAAATTAAAATTAATATATTAGATTTAGTTATTAATACATATTATAGTTAAAAGTATAAAAATATATAGTACTTAATAATATATATTTTAAGAAAATTTTTGTTAATTAAATAGAATTATAATATTTATAATATAAAACTACTTGTTATTATAGTTTTCTTAAAGTTATAAAGAGTATATATAAAAGAATTGTTAAAATTTATAATTTTTACAAATTATAAGAATTTTGTGTACTTTATTACTATTAAACAGCTAAATATAAAACAAGTATAATAGTTAAAAAAAACTTAAATAATACAAATTTAAAATATAATATATTTTAAATAAAAATAATAGTAAAATAGACGCACTTAGCAAAAAAAGTAATTATATAGAAATAAAGAAATTGTTTAATTATAGTATATTTAAAATTAACAAAAACCAATTATTATTAACAAATAAATACGAGTTAAATATTATATTATAAATATTTCGAGATAATATAGAAGAGTTTTTAAAAAAGAAAGAAAAACTTTAGATATTTATTAACAAGATCAACAAATATATAAAAAAGTATTATTATAAACTATTGCAAAAGCAATTAGAGAAATCGATTTATTAAGATTATTAATTTAGAAATTATTAAATTATTAAGATTAAAGTACTAATTTAGTAATTTAATTAATTTGTTATATATATAATTCTTGAACGCAACTCTTTTATAAATTGTGTTTAATTTATTTTAAGTTTTAATTTATTGTTACGATTATTTAAGTTGCAAACTCTTGTTATTAAGTAATTGCTTATATTGCTTAAAGACGTTTACAAATCTTTCTAATAATATAATTATCTTTAATATCTTTATAGAAAGTATTAGCGTAACAATAGTTTAAATATCTTATATATAAATTAAGAATAATAATAGTATCTTGTAATAAGTAAACACAATACTATTACATATAATAGAAGAGACTTTAATTATCTTTCGAAATTTTTAAAATTTTATTAAGAGATACTTGCAAAAGCTTGTTTAGTTTTTTGTTATTAGTATTTGTTAGATTATAATTATAATATTTAACTATATTTAGAGCTCTATGTTACGCTAGTACTTTTTACGAAGATATTAGAGATAGTTATATTATCGAAGAGATTTGTAGACATCTTTAGACAATACAAGTAATAACTTAATAATAAGAGTTTGCAACTATGTAGTTGTAATAATAAGTTAATACTTAAAATAAATTAAACATAATTTATAAGAAACTTGTATTCTAGTTTCTATATATTAAAAAATTACTAAATATTTGCTTTGTTTATTTATTAAATATAGCAAATATAATTGTTTGCAATATTTGTTTGTCGAATATATTAAATATTATATTTAAAATACTCGCTTCTTAAATATATTAAATATAAGAATAGATTTATTTCGAAAATATAAAACTTAAATTACTAGTATAATTTAAATAAATTTGTAATATTATTTTTTTTCTTTAAAGTTTTTGTCTTAAAATTTAAAATTTTCTTATTATATTATAAGAAGATAGAAATAAGATTCTAATTAGTTAATAACTATAACAATAGAGATTTATCGCAATATATATATAAATTGTAATATATAGTCTAATAATATATTAAGTAGCTAAGATTCTAAGATTTAAGTAGAAGAGATCGCATATATATTGCAAATAGATTACTAATATTAATAGCAAATATTCTCAAATTTATAGCTTAATATTACTTAATTATTTAAGTATATAATCTTTCTCTTTTTTAGTAATTGTCTCTTAATTATTAAATTAAGAGACTTTTGTTCTTGTTCGTGCAAAAGTTGTAATAAGAAAATAAGAAAATTACTTATATATTTTTTTAGATTGTTAGATTAAATCTTTTATTTCTTTTGTTATTTAAGTTGATTGCGTAAAAAATGTAATAAATTAGTTTACATAAAGTTTTCTAAAAAATTAAAAAAATTATTGAATTGAAATTAAATATTCAAGAAAGCTAGTTGTTGTAAATCTTATTTACTCTTTAAAGATAATAACACTAATAATAAGCTTTTTTAACATAAAATTAAAAAAAATTAGTTTAAAATACAACTAATAATAATAGAATAAATTGTTGTTATTATATTTGCGTTAAACTCTTTAAAACAAAAGATAAATATATAACTTTAAAAATTATTTCTAGTCTCGAAATATTTGATTTAGATTGCTAACTTAATTTTAATTTATAATATTTCTTCTTAATTTCGAATTAAAATAACAAAATTTTCTCTTTTTTGTTAAAACAAACAATTAAAAACTTAAAACTTATTTTTTTTTATAATTAATCGAATAAAAATCTAAATTATTTTTAATATTAAGTTAATATATATTAAATATCTTAAAGTTTCTAGACTTTATAAATTGTATTTACAAACATAATTCAAATACTTTACTCTTTATTTTTTAATACTATTTTTATATTATTTTTATATAGTATATTATATATTTTCGAGTTTGCTTTATTAAACATTTAAATTTCTTTGTATCTTTAAATAATATTTTTAACTTCTTTATTATTTTTGTCAAATTTTAGAACGTATATTCTATAATATTATTTTTAATATTAAATATAAAAGAAAAGTTAATAGTTATTTTAAAACAATAAAATATATTAATTAAAAATAGATTTAACAAAGTTAAGTTTTAATAAATTGCAATAATATTGCTTCTTATATTTATTCAAAAATTCCTTAGAATTTCTTTATTATTTAATAGAGTTATATAGAAAGAAAATATTTTAATTTTTGTATTAATTTCGATTTTTAGTTTGCAATAAAAGATTTGAAATTGCGCAATTTACAAATTTTTTAATTAATAAAATATATTTGCTTAATGCAATTCTTATTTTAGCAAATTCTTCTTTGTTAACTTAGTTTTTAGTATTTTTCTATTTTATTTTATTTTATTATTTTATTTTATTGCTTTTTGCAATTGTATATTAATTTTAATATAAAACTTGTCTATTAAATACTTTTTGCAAAACAGATTATTTTATATAATCAAAAAAATAGTCGATTGTAATTGCTAAGAGTTTTAATAAATATTTTAATTTATATTAAAATTAAAGTAATATTTTAATATTTAAATTTTATACTTTTTAAAGATTAACAAATACAATATTGTTAATAATTTATATTTGTAATTGTTTTATAAAAGTATATATATTATATAAGAATTTAAATTTATTTGCATTATTATTTGCAATATAGAAAACAAACAATTAAGAAGTTACTTTTTTTTTAATTAAGATTTATTTGTTAATAATATAATATTATTTGTAGTTTGCTCTAAAGTTATAATTATATTTAATACTTTAAATTTGCAATTAAATAAGTAAATTAATTTATACAAACAATAATTTTATATTGATTTTATATTGTTAAACTAGTATTGTTTATTATTTAAAATTAAATATTAATTTATTAAAAATTGTTAAATAAAAAGATTAGTTTTTTTCTTTTATAAATATATTGTTTTAAGAAATCTCTAAAGATAAGTAAACAAACGCTAGATTTAAAATTTAATCTATTTTATCTTACAAATATTAGAAAATTGTTTTGTTTTTTGTAATACTAAATTATTTGTCTATTAATTTAATTATTAAGAACTTAATTTATTTTTGAAAGAAATTTTAGTTTTCTTTAATAAACTATATAAATAATCGATTTTAATATAATTGTAACTAGAATTTTTTTTGCTTTTTTATTAATATAACTAGTTTAATTAGTTGAAAGATTTTAATTAATATTGCAAGATAATAGTTGATTTAATATTGTAAATCTAGATTTACTTTTATATATAAACAATTCTTTATATTGTTTTTGTTGTTTATTAAAATAAATATAGTTATTGTCTTTAAAAAGATTTTTGCAATTTTAATAATTAAAGTATATAGTTTAGTTGTATTAATAACTTTAGATAATCTAAAATTTAATAAAGATAATCTTAATATTAAATCTTGCAATTGTAATAATAAAGAAAAAATTTCTTTAAAAAAATTTAAGTCTTAATTCTTTTTTTTTGCTTTATTTTTAATATGTGCTGTTATCTTTAAACTTTAACTTTAATTTTGATTTTAAAATTAATAGTTTAAGTTCTTCTTATCTGTTGCTTTAAGTATACACTTTTTTTGTATCTTTTATAAAAGAAAGCAAAATTATTTAAACTTTTATTTGACAATTTTTTTTTAACTTCGCGTTTAGAATTCTAATTGAATTAATTTCTTAAAAATAATGTTTTACTTTAATTTCTAAAAGTTTTTGCTTAATAGACGCTATTATATCTTTAAATACTTTAGTATTTATTTTGTTATAATTATTGATTATATAGTTAGCAATATATTTTAATTTTATAATGCAAGACTTGAGTTAATTTCATATAGCTTAATTTAATTTCTTTAAAATTCTTTTAAAATTTTTATGTTTTTTTGCTATTTATAATATTATTTTAGTAATTAATTAATCTATATTTTTAAATAAGAGATTTGCAATCTTTAATAACTATAGCTTGCAAAGTTAGACTAAATTATTTTAATTTCTAAATTTTTTGTTTTAATTAATCTTTTGTATTGCATTTTTTAATTTTTGTTACAATAAATTATCTATTTGTATTTAAGCGTTTTTATTAATTGTTTAGTACAAATTTTGTATTTAATTCTTAACTATTTTTAAGATATTTAAGACTATGTTTCGAAGATTTTTCAAATATTCTTTTTTTTATTGCTAGTAATTTTATTATATTAAAGTAAAATATTAACTACTCAAATATAGATACGATTTTTGATAATTGAATTAGACTAATTGCGTCGGATTGGATTATCGAATTCGAGTCGAGTATTCGACCCAAATTGAGTTAAGTTGGTTCCAAAAGTTGGAATCGAAAAGTTGATTCGATTTCCATTATTGAAATTGACAATTCAAATCAATTTCTAGAGTTGAAATCGAAAATCGACTCGAAAAATCGATTCGAATTGTTAAGACTACTATTTCTAGTAATTAATTTCATTTTTAGTAATAATTAATTATTAATAATTTAATAGAAATAATTAATCTATTTAATTTAATTAATAAATATAGTAGATTGTTTTTATATTATATATTACTATTGTGCATTACCTAAAAAATTAATAAAAAATCTAAATTTAAACTTATTTTATACTATTTTTAGTATTTTTGACGTTCTTAACGATTCGATCCGATTTCTAATATAGAAATTAAAAATCGAGTTAAATTAAGTTGATTCGATTTTAAAATAATTGAAATTGAATCAAGTTTTAGCTTAATTTCTAGGGTTGAAATTAACGAGTCAAATTAATTTCAAAAGTTAAAATCGAAATTTGATCCAAAAGTTAGTTTAAATTAAACTGTCTTTTATAGATTAAATAATTGTTTTTTATAATTTAATTTAAGTTTAAGCTTAAAGTGTTTAATATTGTAACGTTTGTAATTGTTGCAATAATATTTGCTAATCTTGCGTTTAAAATAATTTAATTAAGAAAATTAATTTCTAATTACAAAGAGAATACGTCGATATTATTAAAGTTTAACTTGTATTTTATTTAGCAAATATAAGTTGTTATTCTTTACAAAATCTTCTTATTAATATAGATAATAATTCTTGTTTTTAATCTTAATTTTTTGATAAAAACTAAAAAGTTTCTTTCGCAAAAGATTGTTTATATTCAATATTTTGTAATTGTTGTTTTAAATCGATAATAATACAAAATTAATAAAAGAAAATTTATAAAAAAATAATAAATCGAAAAAAAAAATTGTAAATAAAAGATTAAATTATTAAGTCGCTATATTTTAATAAATAAAGCAATAACTTGTTTTAAATATTTAAGAAACATAAAGCTCTAACTATAAAAAATAATTACTTATAGACTTAATTGTTGTTTGCATAATTATATTGTTAATTACGGAAAGAAGTTGTATTAATGTTAATTTATATATTAATTTGCAAGCAAGTATAAAGCTAATATAATTAATATATAATATTGCTATATCTATTGTTAAGAAAAAATTTACAAAAATTTACAAAAAATAATTAAAACTTGTTCTCTATAATTTGAAAGAATTCTTAAAATCTTAGAATTTTAAGTCAAAGCTTACTATTAATGCTTTTAGATTACTTTTTAATTGTTAATTTTAATTAATTAAAGTAGACAAATAAGCGCTAGTATTGTTTGTCTACTTTTAATTAATTAGAATTGTTAGTATTTCGACTTTTTAATATTCTTATCTTTTATTTGTTTTCTTTAAATATTCGAAATTATAATATCTTATAAATTATCTTACGTAATTGCGTATAAATTCTTTCTAATATTTGTAAATTAATAGGTTTTATATTAAAACTCTTGCAAATAAAACAAGTTTAAAGATTGCAACTTTTTCTTTTTTAAAGAAAAATCTTATACTTTTGTATAATTTAACTAATTGTAATAAAATAGCAATAATATAATAATTGCAAATAGTTTTTTATTGCTTTTATTAAATTAATTCTTTGTCTCTTTTATAAAATTAATTTTAATTTTTTGTTTTTATCTTTTGATTTCGCGAAGATCTAAAAATTCTAATTTCTTCTTATATATTTTTTAAATCGATTTCTTAAATAGATAATTTTAAGTCTTTTATTATTTATTTTTTCTAAAATATAAAAGTCTCTAATTTTGTTTTTTTATTTTATTTTAAAAAGATCTAATTATTAAAAGAATAGTTTTATATTATATTTTTTATTAAGCTTAATATTATACAATAAAATTAAGTCTTTAATTTAAAATAAACGTATTTGCAATTAATAATTATTATTAAAGAGATTTTTGTTCTTTTTTTCAAAATAACAAGAACGCAATATTGTTTTTTAGATATTTTTATCTCTTCTTTCTAGTTGTTTTGTTTGCAATATTAATAAATTAATTATTAAATAAACTTTCTCTTAATTTATAATAGACTGACCGTTCGGTTCCAACAGTTGGAACCGAATTGCATAAATTATGAAAATACTAACTATATTAGGTTAAAACTTGGCCTAATTAGGTATAACTTTCGGGTCGGGTTATAGATTTTGGGGAAAAACCGACCCAAACGATCAGTCTAATTTATAATATATTATATTAAATTAAATATTTTATTTTAATTAAAAATATAATCTTGTATTTAAATTTAAGTTAAAATAACATTTTTTTAATTAATTTTTAAATTGTTATTCTATTTGTTTACAAGATTATATACAAATATTGTAATTAATTTGTAAAAACTCTCTTTATTAGTTTAAATAAAATATTAATAATAAATTTATACTTTTATTATTATTGTTTCATTTGTTTATAAATAATAAGTTAATATTGTTATTTTTTTAACATTATATCTCTTTAAGAGTCTAATTGTAATTTTGACTTTATTTTTAAGTTTATTGTTTATAATTTTTTTTTAATATATTTATATTTATATTAATAAAAAACATTCTTTTATAGAAATTTTACTATAATAAGTATTTTAAGATTTGAAATTGCTTTAATTTTTATCTATTTTGTTAAATTATTTCGAGCAACTATTAGATCTACTTTAGCAAGTATTTTTGCAATTAATATATACATATATAGTTTAAAACAATTTTTTCTTACAAATTAAAATTATAAATCGAATATGTAATTTCTTCTTATTTATTAGAAGTTTTTTGTTAATATTTATTATAGTTTGCAACATATTTTTTATAGAAATTAAATAAATTTAATTATTAATACTTTTTCTCTCTTTATAATTACTTTTATTATATAAGTATTTTATAATTTATTTTATAATTTTGTTTAATTTACAACTCTATATAGAAATATATTTTTATCTATCTTTCGAAATAAACGCTATTCTTTTATTAAGAAATAAAGAGTATAATTTTTAAATTTGCAAAAATTCTTTTAACTTACATTTAATTTTTGTAGCAAAATTAAATATTAAACAATTTGTTCGAATTTATTAAAATATTTATTTTTAAAAATATTTTTGTTCTTTTTTAATATTATTATTTGTGCAAGATAAACGCAAATACAATCTAATTAATTATTAATAAAATTACTAATATTTTTCTTATTAAATTTGTTGATATTGTCAAACAATTTTTTTTATTTTCTTAAAAGTTTGTTAGTTGTTGTGTGCTTTTAGCTAAATATATATTGTATATTAAAATTAAAAAAACAAATTTAAATTAATTAACAAGTTTATTACAGTATTAGATAAATTTGTTGCAAACTAATTAAATTAAGCTATTAAAATATTTGTATCGATTTTAATTATAAATTAAATTTTATACAATTAAAATTGCACTTTCTTTAAAATCTTTTAATACTTTTAATACTTTTGTTTTTTAATATTGTATCAAAATTCTTGTTTGCTTTAGAGCTTACTTTTATATTGTAAAAATTATTTTCTCTTTGTTATTGTATCAATTTGTATTAATATAATCTTTTAACTCTTTAAGCTAGAATCTATAGTTAAAATAATCTTGTTAATTAAATTAAAGTAATTTAAAATATATATTATTAATATATTTGTTAAAGCAATTTTTAATTTGTTTATAACATTTTGTTGTTTAAAGTTTTAAACAAAAATATATTTAGTTTTAAACAAATAATAAATCAATTTTGCAACAATTATAAATTTTAGCACTTAAATTCGATAATAAATATATATTTCTATAAAGACTCTAGTTTGAAGAATGTTTTTACATAATAATTATATAATAATCTTAATAATCTTAATATTATTAGAAGCGTTTATTAAAATTATATATAAAATCGACAATTTTAATTTCTAATTTGCAAAATTAAGATTTTTTGCTAAATATAATATATTCGAACAACTTTATATTTATTAATATTGTATTTAATTACTAAATATATTTTAGAACAAATAATTTAATTTTTAGAATTGTTTTTTTATTATTATAATTCGACTTAAAATTTTTTATATTTATATTGTTTACAAATAAATAATATTTATTAAAAAAATCTTTAAGAATGCGTATTATAATTTTTACAAATTAAGCAATTAAATTAGTAGTATCTTGCAATAAGCAAGTTATTCTAAATAGTTTAAAAGATATTATAAAGACAATAAAATTGCAACTCTTTAATACAAAACTTATTTTATTATATCTTTAAAAAAATTCGATCAATAATGCAATTATTATTTTAACAAATTCTTTTGCAAAATCTTTAATATTAGAAAACATATTAGTATTTTAAACAATTATTTTATTTATTTTTATAATTGTATTAATTATATAATATTTGTTTTTTTTCTTTTTACTTATTAGAAATTAAAAATTTCGATAAATTTTATAACAATATTTTAGCAAACTTATTTAAAAATACTTTTTTAACATCTTAATTACAATAGAATTAATATATAAGAAACTAGAAATCTTAGAATTTGCTATATCTTGTATTTTATAATGCGAATTTCTTAATTAGATACAATTTCTAGTTTAATTTTTTCTATTTTAGTAAAGTTCTAAATTAAGATAGTTTTACAATTAAAAAAATTTATAATTAAGAGTTTTAACTTTTGCAAAAATTGTTTTAACTTTATAATTAATTGTTAAATATATTTCTTAATAAAATATAAATTGTGTTTAATGTTTAAGAACTTAAGTATTAAAAAGAAATTATATTTTTTGTTAAATTTTTTTTATTTTTTTTAGTAATTAATAACTTTAGCATTTCTTTTTAATTTAAATATTTATTTAGAATAAATTTATTTAAATTATTTATATTTATCGAATTTGTTTTTGAAGTTATTTGTTTATATATTGTATTTACTTAAATAAAAAAGCGCAATACAATAAATTTTTTACAAAGAATATCGAATTTTTTAAATAATTAAATAATAAAAGCTTTCTTTATAATATATAATTAAAAAATTCGAATTATTAATAATCTTAAAGATCTTTAAAATATAATATTAATTTAAATATTTGTTCGCTTTTAATCAATTAAATAAATAAATAAATAGACACTAATATTGCTTGTTTGCTCTAATTAACTAAAATTTTATTAATTTTTTCTTTTAATTCTATTTTGTAATCCTATTATTCTAATAGTTTTTATTTTTATTTTTAAAGATTTTTTGCAATTAAATTTGCGAAATTAAGCAACTATATTAACTAAACAATTATCTAAAGATTTAAAAATTTCTTTAAGAATATAATATTCTTATCTTTGTTATTTAAATAATTAATAAATATTTATATTTTGTTTTGTTTTTAAAATAAATTGTTAATTTTAAAAAGTTGTTATTTATATTTACAAAACTTATATAAACACTTTGCTATAAAAAAAATCTAATAGAATTTTGTAATCGAGTCGAGAAACAACAAAGATAAAAATATAAATTATTACTTTTTTAATTAATATTTTTGTATCTTTTATTATCTCTTTAAAACAAATATATATTTCTATAATTTCTACTAATAAAATAAAAATATTTGTCAAATAATTAAGTTAGTTTTGTTTGCAAAACTCTTGCTAATACAATTACTTTTCGTATTACTATTAGATATTGTTTTAACTTTTATATCTTTTAATTATATTTATATAATTAAACAAACAACAAAATAGAAAATTCCAAAAGATTTTACTTTTGCAATAATATTATTAAAATAAATTGTTTTAATAGATTTAGCATTAATTGATTTTATAATAATAATTATCTTTTTTTTGTAAGCTTGTAAAGTGTTAGGATTAGAGCTTTGACAGCTAGTATATAGTTAATTGACAAGAATACTAGCTATGCAGAACTAGACTGACCGTTCGGTTCCAACAGTTGGAACCGAATTGCATAAATTATGAAAATACTAACTATATTAGGTTAAAACTTGGCCTAATTAGGTATAACTTTCGGGTCGGGTTATAGATTTTGAGGAAAAACCGACTCGAACGATCAGCCTACGCAGAACTAACTATATATAGAAAATAAATATAAGTACTATAGATGTCAAAATGCTAGACGTTACTTGTAGTATACTTAAGACTAAACAATAAAGACTCGAAAAGTAATCAAAAAGCAAAGTCTATCTAATCTAAAATTGTAATACTATTTTTTTTTCTATTTGCAAGCTTCGACAAAGTAATATCGAAATTTTTAATTAATATTTTTAGTTAACTTTAATTAATTTTAGATATTTGTTAAGTACAAGTTTCGATTAATAACAAATATATATCGAATATTGTTCGACAATTAGAATTGAAGTTTTTGATATATATTAAGCAAAAAAATAAATTTGTTAAATAGAAAAAAGTAGTCGAAATTTTTTAAAACAAAATATACAAAAAACAATAATATAAATATATATATTGCAAATAATATTCTAGTTAATCTTCGATTATTTTCAATTAGTATTAAGTATATTTGTCAAGTACAATTTGATATTCGAAATCAAATATCGAGTAATTGTCGAATAGCAAAAATCGAGTTTCGAACAATTATTATATAATAGATATCGAGTTTCCAGCAATTTGTCGAACAACAACAAGATAAAAAAAAAAAAAAAATTTTTTTTAAGAAAATATCAAATATAAAAAAATTAAAGAGAATACAAAAAATTACTAACTCTAATTCTAAAAAAGAAGTTCGAATTATATAACGCAAAAATTAAAGAATCGACAACAAGATAGAAGTCAATTGCGTTTAAGAAAATTCAAAAAATTAATTATATTTAAAAAGATTTAGAAAGTCGATTAATTATATAATTTGAAAAAAAATCAATAACAACAAGAAGAAATAGCAATATTAAAAAATCGAAATTTGTCAAATTTTAACTATGTTTAAACACGTTTGTCTAAATCTACAATATAGAAAAAAAAAATAACATCAAAGTATTTTAACAACAATTTATATATATTTGTGCATATATTTAGAAATATTAAGTTAATTTTGATTCGAAGAATTTTTAGAAGAAACAACTATAAAATATCTAACAAAAACACTATATAAGAGACAACAAAAATCGCAAATATATATTGACTAACTCTTAGCAATAGTAATATATCAATAATATATTTTCGGAATTCTTGTTAATTAACGCAGAAGATAAAGTAATATATTGAATAAATCTAATTTTGAGAAAATATTTAATTTTGATTGCAAATATATAACAAGTAACTTTCAACAATAGTAATATATCGACAATGCGTTTTTGAAATCAATTCTAGATGCGACAACAAAAATTGTAAATATATATTAGGCAACAACAACAAGAGTTGTGGATATATATTGAGCAATATCTTAACAACAATAATAGAAGAGCGCAGAAAATATATAAGCGCAAACTATTTTACTTATTAGATTTTCAATTAAAAGATGTCTTAAATATTTAGTAAGATTTTGTTGCGTCTAAATATTTGTAATAGAAGTTAACAACAAAGTTAAAACAATTGTTAGCTAAAGAATAATTTAATTATTTAGATCTATTGTTATAGTTTATATAGTTTGTAAAGAGAATTTAATACTATAGTATTTTGTATCTATAATTAATAGCAATTAGATTAAGATTTATATTATTGTTATTTTTGCATATATTGTATTATAATATCTCGATATTTTTAATATAATATTCGAAATTATTGTTGTCAATATTGTTAACAATATTAATAAGCAACAAAAATTTAATTTGCTAATTTAACAAAGACTTGCTTTTGTCAAGATACAAAAACTATAAATAAAATACTAAATAACTTTTTATTAATTCGAGCAATTCTAGTTTGTAGATATAATTGTTAATTGTTCAAATAATTTTATAGAAATTTGTATTTCTATATTTTAGAAACTTGTATAATTAAGTTGTTTTAATATTTTAAGTATTAAGTATAACTTAATTATCGATTTTGAACTTTAAAATTGCAATATATTTGCAATTAGCAAACTCGACTTCTTTAACTTAAATTTAAACAAGTTTTTGTCAAAAAAAGTTTTGCAAAATCTTAATCTTTTTAACAATTTTGTTAATATTTTTTATATTGTAACAAACTTCGAATATATTGTTGTTAAAAAAAACTTTAAGTAATTTTAGATCCAATTGTAATAGATAACTTTTAGTAACAAAGAAAAATAATAAATTAGTAAACTTGCTAATATAATTGTTTGCAACAAATTTAACAATAACAAAATAATTAATTTAATTATTCTAATTGTACTATATATATATTCGAAGATATTATTTAAAAACAATATTAATATTTTCGATTTAATTGTCGATTTCTAAGTAAAATGCAATTAACAATTTAAATTTAGTTTTTAATCTTTTGCAAAAATATTGTTAGAAATAAACAATAAATTAAGTATTTCTATTAAAAACCATAGTAACTAAAAAGTTCTCTATATATTAGACAAAATTAATAAAGATTTAAACAACAATTTTAATTTCTAAAAAATTTATAAATATAAATCTTTTATTTTTAAATAGTATATTAATTATTACTAAATTATATTGAAAGATCTTTTCTTTATAGTAATATAACAACAGAAAAATAATAAAATTGCAAAAAATATTTTGTTAATAACAATTTAAAATAGACAAAGACTTTAATAGATTATATTTATATTTACAAAATAATTTAATATATTTGCAAATTAAATAACTTTTAATATATTTTTTAATATTTAAATATAGTATAGATTAATAATAGTAATACTATATTTTTTTAAATACAATTGTTCGATTCGAATATTTAGTATTTGTTATAATGTTAGATTAGTAGTTCGCTAGCTACGTTCGTCGATTAAACAACTCTTCGTCTTAATTTCGCTTAATTTTTTGAGCTTGATCTTAACTAGATTTGAACCAAACTAGGTTAGATTTAAGTTAGACTAGATCAAATTTGAGTTAATCTTTGCTAGACATAAAGCTTGCAATCTTATATAATTAACGTTGTCTCGTTTCTCTTTTTTCTCTTTTGTCTTTCGTTTTGTACATTAAATCTAATATAGATTTAAGTTTTATTTAATTATTAATTTAGATATCTCTTTAATAGAGATCTCGAGTTTAGTTTTTAATATTACAAAAAATCTACACTTTTTGCAACGCTTTTACGCATTAAAATCTAATCTTTTCAAATATATTAATATTTATTTAATTATCGACTTAATAAAGCATTTAAAACTTTTACTAAAGATCGAACTTATTATTAAGAAATTCGTTCAACAAGTTACTCAAAATCTAATTGAAGCTCTATGTTAATTTTGAAAGCTTTAGAATTAAATACAATTTAATATTAATGTTACTTTTATTTCGTCTATTTTAAGCTTTTTTTTTGTAGAATTAAACTTAATATCTATAATTGCAATCGCACAAATTGTCGCTCAAACTATAAACAACTAATTTATTTTTATTATACAACTTTTATTGCTTTTTACAAACATTATTGCTTTTATAATTTCTAAATTCGAGAAACTTTTCGATATATTATAATACAAAAAAGACAAAAATTAATTAAATGCATAAAAACAAAATTTTATACAATATATAAATATAAATTATAATTAATATTTTATTAATTAAGCTAAAATTGTCTATACAAAGTTACAACTTATTATAAATAAGAAAACTTACAATCTTATAAATTAATATTAAATTAATAATTTTTGTGTTATTGTTTTCTTCGACAAATAACGTCGAAATCTACGTTATTATTGTAACAACTTCTTCGAATCAAAAGATATATATTTGTATTTTCGCGAAATTTTAAAATAAAACTTTATTAACTTTGTTAAGTATTACAATTTTTTTCTCAAAAGAAAGAACGTTTTTAAATAAAAAACGCTTTATTAATTAATTATATAAAGCGCAATATTAATTTTTTTACTTAAATTGTTGTTATATTTTGACGAACTTTTAATAACAAACAATTATTTATTTTTTAGCAATAAATTTAAGCTTTTATTAAAATTGACAAGAAATTTTAGTAGTTTAAGTATTGTTAATTTTATATTATAACAATTGTTGTTGCTCTAATTAAGCAAAATTCAACTTTATTCTTATTAGCAATTTGTTAAAATCTTGCATTATTACTTTTGTTTTTATCGTCTTATTTGTGTTAACAATTTTTGTAATATTTAACAAATTAATAAATTTAAGCTTTGTTATTGTTATTGTTTAAAGCAAATCTTTAATTGTTTTAAAAATTAAAGAAATTTGCAATAAATAAAAGTTGTGCTACTATTGCAAGTTGCAACATTTAAGCAAAATCGCAAAAAAATATTTTAATAAGAAATCTTTCTCTCTTTGCTTTGTTAATCTAAATAATATTTTTAATATTAACAAAAATATTTTGTTATTAATAAGAAAAGTTTAATTCTTAAGCAAAATTATATTTAAAAATTAATATATATATTTTTTTATCTTCTAGCTTTTTTGTTTTTATTTTTATTTTATTTTTATAAAATTTTTTTAATTAAAATAGCTTTAGAACTCTTTAAGTTTAATTCTACATTTAAAGATAATTATATAATAGTTTTTTTTATTTTACGTTAAATTTAATTTTGAATTTTTGTTATAACTTTAATTAATAATAAAGTCTTAATTTATATCTTTATTAATAAATCTTTTGTATAATAACATAATTTTTCTCTTTATTAATTAATTTACTTTTGTAGACTTCGAGATTTTAATAATTAAGCAATCTTAATAGATAATATTATTTACGTTGTTAAAATTATTATAACTTTTAACAATTATATTAAGAGACTATTTTTTTATGTTATTAAACTTAATTAGTATTTTATTGTTATAAGTTTATTGTAACTTTATTGTTATTTTATTGACGCAAACTTTAATTATAATACTTTTATTATGTTTTTTTCTTTTTGTTTTACATATTATTGCTAATTGTTTGTCAAAATCTATAATATTACTTAAGAAAAAAAAGAATTCTTATTTTCTAAAAAGTTTTAACGCATATAGAAGCTTTAAAATCAAAATATTTTTGCAATTTTTTTTAATAATTAAATTTTTTCTTCTAGTTTAAGTTTGTCTTGTTAGAAGATATTTAGTAATTTAACTATTTATAAAAAGCAATTTGTTTATAAGAAGCAATCTAGTTCTACTTTTTAGAAGCAATTTAATTTCGCTTATAAGAAGCAATTTGCTTGTAAAAAGCAATTTAGTCTTGCTTTTTAAAAGCAATTTAGTCTTGTTTACAAAAAACAATCTACTTATTTTGATTTTAAATTTTGTTTTGTTTTATTTAGTTTAAAGCAAGAAGTCTTTAGTCGTATTTTTTAAACTATTTAAAAAAGATATTTCTCGAAGATTAAGTATTAAAATCTTTTGTTTTTTAAAATCTTTATTAAATAATATGCAAAACAAATTGAACAATCTTCTATACAACTTAACGTAATTAAGTTAAGAGCTCGTAAATTTAATTGCGTTGTTTGCACAAAAAATATTAAAATATTTAGTATTATTTTACAAGAGATAAATATTTTTCTAAATTTAGTTAAGATCTTGCCTAAATCTAAATTAGATTTTGTTCAAATTCTTAATTTATTAAATCTTTCGAAATTCTCGTTGTTTTCTAAGAACATTAAAATTAAAATTTATAATTAAAATTATTGTTTAATACTTTACTAAATAAAAAAGAAACTTTATTTAATAGTTTTTACTACTTAGAAAAATTTAAAACATTATTAACAAAACAAAAATATCAATTTAGTTACAATTTTATCTTCTTGATATTTCGAGTTTTTTAATATTTTCTTTAAGAAAAAGATAAATATTTTGTTTTTTTATTGTTTCTATAATTACGTTATTTACTTTAAAGAAAATACTTAATCTTTAATTTTTGCTTTATATAATATAAATTGTAATAAAACTCTAAAACTTCGTTGTTATTTAAATAAAAATTTTAATAAAAAATTCATTTGAGCGAATTGCTTTTAAATAACAATTTTTGTTTTTTTTTGTTAAAAAATTTAAAAATAAACTTAGATTTTGCGTAAATTACAAAGATTTAAACGTTATTATAGTTAAAAACAAATATTTTTTGCTTTTAATTTTCGAAACACTAAATTGTTTTAATCGAGTCAATTTTTTTATTAAGTTAAATATTATTTTAGCGTTTAATTAACTACGTATTTAAAAAATAAATAAAGTTTTTATTGTTTTTTGTATTTGTTTTAAACTCTTTAAATATCTTATTATATTTTTCGATTTATATAATAAATTTATTTTGTTTTAGAAATATATCAACAATATTTTTCAAAAGTTTTTAGATAAATTTTGTATTATTTATTTAAATAACATTTTTATTTACAATAATAATAAATTGAAGCATAAAATTTATGTTAAACTTATTTTTTAAAAATTGTGCAAAACAAGTTTATTAATAAACATAATTAAATGCAAGTTTTATATTATTTAAATCTTGTATCTAGAATTAATAATTATTATTAAAAAGATTAAGATAAATTTGATCAAAATAAATGTTATAGTCAATTAATTTATTCTAATTAACGTTAAAAATATTTAAAGCTTTCTAGAATTTGCAAACTTCTATAGAAGATTTATCTACAATTATAGTAAAATAGTTGTCTTATTAATTTATCTAATTAAAAAGAATAAATTTTTTGTCTAATTCGAAAAATATTAATTAATATTTATTATTTTAAAAAAAGTCTTTATCTTTAATATAATGCTTTGTTACTACAATCTAAATTATAAAATTATAATAAAAATAATACTTCAAATTATATGTTTAAAGACATTCTTTTTTAGTACAATAAAAAAAGAGTTCTTTATTTAGTTATTTACTTTTTTAAAAAGCACAACTTAATTAAGTGTAATTATAAAATTTATAATAAAAAATTTATAATTATTGTTTGCGCATTCGAAGAATAACGTCTTAAGTTTAAAAACTTAATTTATTTAATTAAAGTAATTATAAATTATAAAAATTTAAAGTATTTTATATTAATTAAGCAATTAAGTTGTTGTTAAATTTAATAAAACGAATTTTTGTTTCAATTTAATTATTGAATTACGTATTTTTTTGATAAAATTAACAAAAAACTAAACGTTTTTACACGTTGCTTAAGAGATCTTTTTAAGAAAAAAAAATACTTTCGACTCTTAACATTTGTATCAACATTAAACAATTTTAAAAATTTACATTCTAGATTTTAAAATCGTTGAAAATCTTCAATATTAAACTATTATTTTAAATTTTGTTTAATTATATTTCTTTTTAGTCTTTTTAGCTTTTTTTATTACGTTAGCTTCGATAAAGCTAAACGTAAAAGAATTTGACGTTAATAACGTCGAATTTTAATTAAATTAAAAAACTCTAAATTTTAACAAAAATCTAAAAAATACTCTTACTTAAACTCTATAAAATTAAGTCGAAATTAACAATTAGTTCGCATTTCAAATATTCGAAGCACTTTATAATAAAGTATATTATTACAATAAAAAATTTCTAATTAAGTATAAAGAACGCTTCAACTTCTTGTACTTTTAAAAAAGAAAGTATATTTTTAACTTAAATTGTTTTTGTCTTTGCGTAATCTAACTTGTTTACAATAGTATTATTAATAGTTATTTAAAAAGAACAAAATGCTACAAATTAATTAGTCTAACTTATAAATAACTTCACATTTATAAATATATCTAACGCTTTGTATAAAATTATTATACGTATATTTATTTTAAGTCTTTTAGATAAAAGACGCAAAAATAATTGCGTTTTTTTTTTGTTTTTAAACGTTGTTAACGTAATGTCTTTATAAACTACGTAGATTCTTTATCGTTTAATATCTTTATAAATATTACGTATAAATATATTCTTGTTTTTGTTAATTGTTTTACTAAAATAAGATATCTAGTTTTTATTATTTCTATAAAAGTAAAAAAAGTTTATTAATTGCTTCTACGTTTACGTCTAGAAAAATTACAAATTATTTAAGTTTTTCGTATTTAATTAAAACACACAATTTATTTTTTATATTTAGAAACATCTTTGTTAAATACTAAAGATTAACGTTAAGTTATTTATCGCATATTATTTTAAGATTAATAATTAAATTAAACAAATTAATGTTGTTATAAAACATTATCTTCGCATTTACGTCAACTATATATAGAATAATTAAATTAAATAATTTCTAGATATTAAGTTTGTCGTTAACAACGCTTCTTTGTTTACAATTTTTGTCTTGCTTTTCTTAATCAATTTGAGTTAAAATTTACGTCTAAATTTTAAATTTTAAAATCTTTGTCTTTTAATTTTACAACTTAGATTCAAATTTAATTGATTAATATCGAAAGTTTTATTTAGAAAATAAAAAATTTTATTTAGTATCTATATAATAAAATACTTGTCGCTTAAGCTATTTATAAGTTCAATATTAATTGCTTTTGTTGTTTTTGTTTTAAATACTTCGCAAATAACAAAGTTTAACTTAATATTAAATTTTTTAATATCGTTTGTTTTACAATTAAATTAGACAATTGTTACATTAATTTTTTTAAAATAAAGCGCATCTTTAAAAGAAATTTTCTAATTGTCGAGTTTGAACTCTTTATATCTATAAAAGTTTATTTTGTCTTTTATACTATTTTTGTTAATTATATTGTTATCGATTCTCTTTTTAGATAACGTTAGAAATCTTGTGAATTTATTGTTGTTAAAAATAACAAAAGATCTTAATATATTAATAGTATTTTAAATTTCAAATATAATAGATATTTTAATCTTGTTTTGCTCAAGTACTATATTAACTAAAAAGATTATTTTTTTATCTAAAAATCTTTTAATTTTTTAAACGATTGTTAACAAGTTTTTGACAAATATTATTTAGTTAATCTTATTGTTAAAGAATTACATATAATACTTTGTGTTATTTTTAACTATTAATGTTAAAAAGAATAGATAGTGTCTTTAATCTTACTTAAATCTTGTTTAAATCTTGCTCAAATAATAAAGATCTTTCTATTTTGTTTCAATAGTATTTTGTCACTTTAAACGCGTTTAATTTTGATTAAATTAATCTAATCTCGCTTAGATCTTTCCCAAATCTTGTCTAAATAATAGAGATTTTCTTATTTTGTTTCAATAGTGTTTTGTTATTTCAAACGCACTTAATCTTAACTAAGATAGTTAAATTTTGTTCAAACCTTATTTAGATCTCGCCCAAATCTTGTCTAAATAATAGAGATTTTCTTCTTTCGTTTCGATAGTGTCTCGTTACTTCAAACGCGCTTAGTCTTGACTAAAATAATCTAATCTTATCTAGATCTTGTCTAGATAACAAAGATTTTCTTGCTTTATTTTATTTAATATAATAAACTTAAATATTAAGTCTTGTCTAGATTTTGTTTAAATAACAAAGATCTTTTTGTTTTGTTTCGATAATATCTTGTTAGTTCAAACGCGTTTAGTTTTAACTTAATTAGTTTAATTTTGCTTAGTTTTATCTAAATCTTATCTAGATAACAAAAATCTTTTCTCTTTATTTTGTTTAATTTATTAAATTTAGATATTTTATTTTGTCTTTGTTGTTTTTTGTTTTTTGTTTTAACTTGATTTAATAAACTTAAATATCTCGTCTTGCTCTTGCTTTGTTTCGTCTTTATTTAATTCAATAAATCTAGTTATCTCGTCTTATTTTATTTTGCTTCTCGAAATTTTCTCAACTTTTAATTCTTTAATTTTTCGATAGTTTGTTATATTGTTTTGATTGTCTTGTAGAAGCTTTGTCTTGTAAAGAGAAGCTATTGTCATAATGTTAAATTAGTAGTTCGCTAGCTACGTTCGTCAATTAAACAACTCTTCGTTCTAATCTTACTTAATTTTTTAAGTTCGATCTTGACTAGATTTGAGCTAAACTAGATTAGATTTAGACTAAACTAAACTAGATTTGAGTTAATTCTTGCTAGACATAAAGCTTGCAATCTTATATAGTTAGCATTGTCTCGTTTTTCTCTTTTCTCTTTTGTTTTTGTTTTGTACATTAAATCTAGTATAGACTTGAGTTCTATCTAGTTACCAATTTAGGTACCTCTTTGATAGAGGTTCCGAGCCTAGTCCCTAATAGTATTTAATAATTTATATTAAAATCTAATTGTTTCGACTCGAAAAGTATTATTTTTGTTTCGAAAAATATATATTTTGTTTCGAATAAATAGATACTTAATTTTAATTGTTAAGTATTTGATTATTATATAGTTTTTAAGTTTTAACTTAATTGTTTTGCAAAAAATAGCTAAAATTTTCTATTTATTAGCTTTTTTAATCTAAATAATCTATTTTATTTTTTTGTTATACAAATATATTTTTAATATTTGTTAAACAAAAATTTTAAAATTAAGTTCTGTTTTAGATTTTTTTTTTCTATTAAATTAATTGCAACAATAAACAAAAATCGAATTATAAAAAAAATTGCAAATATAAATAACTAAGTTGTAAATAAAATAAATATATCTAAAAGAAAGACAAAATTAATAGCTAAAAACAAAAGAATTATAAATTAAGAAATTATAAATACAACAATAGCAAACAAAAAAACTAAAAGAAGAAATCTAGCAAAATAAAATTTATTTTGTTAAAGTAATACAAATATTGCAAACAATAAAAGTAAAAATAGTTTTTATTTTTTGTTAACTATTAACAAAATTTGAGTAAATTTTTTGCAAGCTTTTGCAATTCTTTTGTTAGTAATTAGTTTAAATTTAATAAAGTCTCGAAACAAACAAATTAATTTTGTTATTAAATTATAAATAATATTTAATAATAGTAAAATTAATATAATAGCTTTAACTATATCTAATTTTAAGTTGTATTGCTTAAAAATTGTTTATTGTTAAAACTAATTGCAAAAATTGTTTTTATCAAAAAGCAAATTTTGCAATTATTTAATTAGATTATCTAACTTTGTGTTTAGTATATTTAATTAATAGATAATTTTAAAATTAAATTTAAATAGAAACTCGACTTAACAAGTTTAACAACAATTAAGTTGTTTGATAATTATAAAATGTTTTAAATTGCAATAGTCAATAATAATTTTAATAAATTGCTCGACAAATATATCGATATATTTTGAATATTGTTTTTTAAAAACGCAAGCAATAATTAATAGTTTTTTGTTATAGATTTTGTAATTGTATTCTACAAACAATATAATTTTAGATATATAAACTATTAAATAAAGCAATTTATTTAAATCTATTTGCAAGAGTACAACAATAACTACAAAATTAAAAATATTATTTTCGATTTAGATTTTTAGATTAAAATCGAAATAATATAGAATAAACTAATTAATAAAGATTTTTTTAAAAGTTTTGAACGCAAAATCTTTAAAATTGTTAAATTATTATAAATAACTGAAATTCTTATTTTTAAATTTATTAAATATTAACAAAAATTTAATTAGATTCAAATAGTTATAGATAAATTGTTAATAAAAATTAACAAAATCTAGAAAGATCTATATATTGCATATATAAATAGAAATTTCTTACTCGAGAATATATTTAATTTTCTTGAAATTTATTTGAATTTCTTTAATAATAATAATTAAATCTAGATATTCAATTTACTTAATGTAAAAGATATATTTGTTAATATTTAGATAAAGATTTGTATTATAAAGTTTAGCAAGAATTTTGTTTATATAATTTTCATATTTTTTTTTCGATATTATTGTAGACTAAAATATTATTTATATAAATTGTGCAAAAATTGTTTAGATAGAAACTAAAAATCTTATTAATAAAAAACTAAAATATTATTAAAATATTATATAATTTAAAAAATATTATAATGTACTTAAATAGATTGTAACAAATAATAAAGATTGTTTTGTATAGACTGATCGTTCGGGTCGGTTTTTCCCCAAAATCTATAACCCGACCCGAAAGTTATACCTAATTAGGCCAAGTTTTAACCTAATATAGTTAGTATTTTCATAATTTATGCAATTCGGTTCCAACTGTTAGAATCGAACGATCAGTCTAGTTTTGTATTTGTTATTAAAATATATTCGAATCTTATTAAAAATAACAATAATATCGAATTTGTTATAGTATTTAATTTTGTATAATTGTTGCAAAATCTCTCTAATTAACAATAAAATATTGCAATTTTTAATTTTTAATTGTTAAAATATTAAAATCTCTATAGTTTATATAGATATACAAATTTTTATTAAATTTCTTAACTATAAGAGTAAAGACAATATACTATAAAATACTATTGTAAATTTATTTTTTAGTTTTATATTATTTAGATAGACTCTAATAATATATTTTTTTAACAAAATATATTGTAGACTTTTTTAATTGAAGAAGTTGCTTTTAAAATAAAAATAATAGTATAATTAATACTTCTATTAAATAGCAACTTGTTAATTTTTTGCAAATTAAAGAGCTTAACTTATTGTTTAAACTTCGAATATATTTGTTTTTTAAATTGTTTTATACTTAAAGAATTTTGTTTAAGTTTAATATAAAATTTGTTGTAATTATTGAAAATAATAGTTGCATTATCTATAATAATATTGTTGTCTATAGTGCAAGCTAAATATCTATTGTTTTTCTTTAATTAATTTAGTATAGCAAAGTGTTCGAACAATATTATAACTATTTTGTAATCTTTTTTAATAGCAAGTTTTAAAAATACAAAGATATTTTTTAATAGATATTAATTTTATCGAAAGATTTTAAAAACAAATATTCTAGTTGCTTGTATTAATTGTTAAAAATTTCTAACAATTGTTAATATAACAAGTAGTACTCTATATAGTAATCGAAATTAAATTTAAGAAATTGTATATTATTTCTAATTTATATATTATACTTTTTAATTTAAATTATATCGAGAATAATTGCAAATTGTCTTAATTCGATTATTAAATATTATTAAATATTAATATATTTGCTAAAATTAACAATAACTTAAGCAATATAAGTAATATTAGAGACAAATTTGTTATTAACTAGACGCAATTTAATAGAATTTTAAAATAATATAGTAAAAAGTTTATAAAACTTAACAAACTTTCTATTAACAAAAATTCTATTAAAAACTTTAATATCGATAAACAATATTATTTTAATCTAATATTTATTAAAGAATAAGCAAACTTAATTTAAGCAAATCTTAAAATAAAAGTTTAATTAACAGTTGTTAAACAACTTATTGTTAATAATGCTAGAACTAAGCTCGACTTCGATAAACAAAACTCTATTATATAAATTAAATATAATTTTGAATTTCTTTATTATTATTTTTATAAATATTAGTTTTTGTTTTAAATTGCAACTTTTGTCAAAAATATTTAATTTTTTAATTTGCTAAAGTTATCTAAGTTGTTATCTAAAATATTAGAGTCACTTTTTTCTTTAAATATTATTAATTTAAAATTGCTAATATTATAAGTCTTAAACTTAATAATAACTTTTTCTTTAATTTTAGCTAACTTATTTTTGCAAAAAATATTTAAGTAATTAAAACAATATTTCGAACACAAATATTTTTAATAAAAATTCTTCTTTTTAATTTTATTTTTAAGTATTTAAAATTAGAGAATTAATTTAATTTTAAAAGAAGTCGTTTGTTTAGTTATATAATTAATTGATTTATTGTTGTAAGTTTCGAATCTATCTATAAAGTTTATATATAATATTTCGATTTTTATTTGTTTGTATAATAGTAAATCTATTATGCGTACTAGTTTGTAAAAATTAATAATTTTTTTTCTATTTTATTCTAAAATTTATATTGCGTAATCGAGAGATTAAGTTATTAATATTAATAATATTAACTATATTAATAAATTAATTGTATAACTTATTGTTTAATCTTAAATTAAATTAATATATTTTTTGATTTTCGAGTAGCTTAATATTTGCTACAATTAATATAAATTAAGTTATATATTTATTAAAGATTTCGAAAATCTTTATAGCAAAATTAGATAATATAAATTTAATAAAATTTCTATATTATCGATTAAATTTGTCAAATTAAATATAGAGATTTGCTATTAGTTTCACTAATATACTATAGAGCTAAATAGAATTGTTATTTTGATTTAACAAACAATATTTAATATTTTGAAAATATTTTCTATATATTTGATTGCAATATATATTAGCTTAATTAATTTATTGTCGAATATACAAGAATAAACTCTAAATTTAGCAAAAAATATTGTTTGCTATTAATCGAATTTTTTTTAATTACTTAAGAAAACAATTTGATTAAAAAATTTAATATTATTATATATTAATTTTTCGATTTTAAGCAAACTATTTTTATAGACTTTATTAAAATATTTGCGATTCTATTAATTTAATTGGTAAAAAATTATATTGTAGTTATTACTATTGTTGCTAAGATTTCGACAAAACAATAAGTAATAAATAGATTTAAACTATTTATAATAATTAAGTTTTTTAATTAGTTTATCTTGTTTCTCGATTAATATATTAATTGTTTTTTTTTATATTTTATTTTTAGTTTGTTTTATATATTTTTTTTTGTAGACTTTTGCAAATAATTCGAACTTTGTTCAAATTTGTTTCTAATTGTACAATTTTTTTATCTTAATCTTTTCTATATTATATTAGATATTGTACGCAAAAATAGATACTATTAATATATTTAAATTAATATGCAAGATTTTAAGTTATATTTTTAACAAAGTTGTTATTATATAAAAGTTTTGCAAAGTTTTTTTAATTTTTTTGTTAACAACAATTGTAATCGAAGAAAGACTAATAAAATAAAAATCGATTAATTTTAATTTTAGTTTTATATCTAAATTTTTTAATAAATAAAAATAATATATTAATATTTTTAAAAGAGTTATTGCTAAATTTAATTAACTTAGAATTTTTAAAAACAAATTCGAATAAAGTTTGCAACTATAATTTTGACAAAAATAACAAAGTCTTAGTACTTAATTAATACTAAAATCGATTTTAAGATATAATACTTTTATAAAACTTAAAATTAAAATAAAATATTTAATTTTTTTATTTTTTATAACAAAATTGCAACATATTGTTGTAATAAATTTATATAAATCTTGTAAATCTTAATAATTATAAACAATATTAAAGTAGTAAGTAAAGATATAAACTTAACAATTTAAATATATTTGTTCTAATTATATATTGTACAATTTATTTTGTTTAATTAAGTCAATAAATATCGAAGCAAGATTATCGATATTAAAAATAAGTATTACTTAAATATTGTATTGCATAGTAAGTTTTGCGCAAAGTAAAAAAATATTGCTTGAAAACAACAATATTGTAATATAAATATCGATTTTAATAGATTTGTTTATCTATTTTAGCAAAATTACTAAATTGTAATTAGAAAAATTTGTTGTCTATTTATTCTAGCAAATTTACTATCTTTTTTGTAAGACTCTTTTTAACTTAGTGCAATAAAAATTAGAAAATACTTACTTGAAGAATTAACAAAATTTATTATTGTTAAGTTGTATATTTTTCTTAAAGATATCTATTGTTGCAACTTAGTTATGCTTCGTAAAGCGTCTATTCTAGTAGCTTTATATTTAGAATTGCTTTAATAGTTCTATATCTAAAGTACATTTTAAAGAGAAAAAAGTTAGCAAATATAAATATTTTTAGAGTACAATTTGCAAGATTGTTTCTAAAGAAATAGCTAGTATTATATTAGAGTTAGAGCTTTAATAGCTAGTATATAATTAATTGACAAGAATACTAGCTATACAAAACTAACTATATATAGAAAATAAATATAAGTACTATAGATATCAAGACGCTAGATATTACTCGTAGTATATTCAAAACTAGAGAGCGAAGATTCAAAGAATAATTGGAGAGCAAAGTCTATCTAGTCTAGAACTATAACATAAAGCTTTCTCTTAGTTATTATAGTATTAAACTTTTTATTAAAAAGAGATTAAAAGAAAGAATAACTTAAGTTAAGACAAAAATTTAAAAAATTTATTAATTTTATTTCTATTTTCGAAATAAAAATATTTTACATTAAAGTTTTTAAATTAGTTTAATTCTTTATAGTTTATAGTATTCTTTTCGAATATTTTATTTATTATATATAGTTTGCAAAAAAAAATTACTTTTTTTTAAATTTGTTTTTCTAATATTTAATAACTCTTAAATTAGAATTATTTGTTTTTCTAATATTTAATAACTCTTAAATTAGAATTAATTATTGCGAAAATATTCTTTATTATAATGTTCTTTACTTTTGTTTTTATTATTTTTTCTTTATATATATATTTTTTATCTAAGACTTTTATTATCTTTAAATAATTTCTAAATTTAATATTTTTAATTTTCGAAAATCTTTTTTTCTTTTTAAATTTCTTTTTAATTATTCTAATCGATTGCTTTATTAAGAACTTTTAAATATTTATTGCTTAAAAGAATTTTATTTTAATCGAATTTTTAAATCTTTATTATCGTTTAATTTAATTTACTATTTTTTTTATCTTTTAACAAAAAACTAGTGTTTAATTTTATTATTGCTATTGTAATTATAGAATTTCGAACACAATTTTGCGTTCTTTATTAAAGATAAATTTTTATAGTCTTTTTCTTTATTTTTGTATTGTTAAGAGACAATTTAATTTCTTTGTTTTTGAAATTGTTAAATTTATAGCAAATACTGTTGCTTTTATTTATATAATTTTTTTTATTTGCTATTAAAATTATTAACTTTAGACAAATCTATTATCTATACAAATTGTAACAAAACAAATACTTATTTAATTTTAATTAAGATTAATTGTACTTAAAAACAAGAGCAAATCCTTAATAAAGATAAGTTTTTTAAGATAAATTTTAAAATGTTATCTAGATATAAGAAGATACAATATGCGAAGCTTCTTATAATTGCGTTATTATTATTTGTTAAATTATTTAGTAAATTTTGTTTTTTATTATTTTGCAAATATTTTTAATCTTAAGATTTTTAAAAGCTTGTATTAAGATATTTAGTATTTCATTAATTTTTGTATTTTTGACTACAATTGCTAGCGATATTAAGAGAGCAAAGATTGTCTTTAATATAATTTTCTTCTTTATTAGATTTTGCTTTTTGTTTATTATATTTATTTATATTAATATTTGCAACTTGTTAAGTAGCTTAATTGCTATTAATATTTATTTCTTATATAGTTATTTTATTTTCAACTAGTTTTATAATTGTCTTATATAACAATTTAAATATTATAATAATTGTATTGTTTAAATTAATTTTATATTTTCGTATTATTTTAGTGCAAATATTGCAAAAAAGATTCTTTAAATATTACAAGAATTTAATATATTTATTAATTTAATTAAGTTTAATAAGCTTCGAAGCAATAACTTTAAATTGTTAATTATATTTACAAATATTATTTAACTTTGCTTTTAATATATCTTTTAATATTTTTAGAAAAGCACAAGAATTAATTTTCTAATTTGAATTTTTATCTTTAAATTTCTTTTTTAACTTATTTATTATTTTAATGTATTTTTTATCTATTTAGACAACAATAGATTTAATAAAGTTCTCTATAAGCTTGTTGCAATATTAAGATAACTTAATAATTTTATATTAAGAAATAACTTTATATTTATTATAAAAATTTAAAAATAAATTTAAAAAATTAATATTATTAAGTTTATTAAAATGCAATACTTTTAGTATTTTTAAGAAAGATATAAAGATTACGTAGTAATAGAACTCTACAGCTTTTATAAAATTATTAAATAAACTTGTTGTTAACGTAGATATGTCGAAAGAGAGTTTTGCAATTTTATTATTATTTTAAGATACTATTTCTAAGAGAATAGTTGAACAATAAGTAGTAAAAGTAATAAATACTAAATTAAAAAAATTAATAACAATAATTAATAACAATAATAATACTTTTAATTTGCAAGTCTCTTTCTTTTTTTTGCAAAAATATTAAGAAAAAAAAATCTTTTTTCTTCTTAATTTTGCGTTGTTTTGTTGTTTATTTTTTTTTTATCTTTTTAATTGTTTATAAATAGATATTTTTAATCTATTATTTCTTCTAGTTAGTTGTCGATTTATTATAAACAAATATCTTTGCGTTAAAAACTTGTTTTAATCTTTATTAAAAAAAGAGTTCAAATAGTATTTTCGCTTTTAAGTAAATAAATTAATTATATTGTTAAAAAGCTTCTTTTAATAATATTATTATAATTAGCAAACAATTTATTGTTTTAATAATAAATACTAATTACAATTTTAATAAAACATTTTAATTTTCGAATTTATAATTCTTATTGCTATTTTTAATGCTTTAATTTTGTTTTTTCTTTTTTTACTTTTTACTTTTTAATTTAATAATATCTTAATTTCTAAATTGTTTATTTTGTGTTTCTAATTTTTGAAGTTTTTAATTTTAATAATTTGTTAATGTTAACTTGTTTTTTATACTCTTTTTCTGTGTTTTTAAGTTTTTAATTCTTGAATTCTTAAATTTCTAAGATTGTTTTTAGAGATACGTTAATAGTTTGTTGTTTTAATATTTGTTATTGTAATTAAAGTTTTGTCTTCAACTTCAATATAAAAAGATAAAAATAAAATTCTAATTAGTAGACAACTATAATAACAAAGACTTATCGCAATATATATATAGATTGTACTATACAATCTAATAGTATATTAAGTAGCTAAGATTCTAAGATTTTAATAGAAGAGATCGCATATATATTGCAAATAGATTGCTAGTATTAATAGCAAGCATTCCTAAGTCTATAGCTTGATATTATCTAGTTACTCGACTACAATATCTTTAAGAAAGATTAATACTAGAAATTTCTTCTTTTAAAAGAAAGATCTTTTTAATACTCTAGATTTAATATTTTTAGCAATACGTTCTTGTTATAATTATAAAATGTCTAATAAGATTTATTATATAAATAATAATTTTAGAAAGTATATAAAGTGTGTGCAATCTAATTGTAATTATAATTTAACAATTTTTTCGATTTTAATTAAACAAATTTATAAAAAAACAAATATACTTAAAAAAAGAAGTGCACAAGACGCATACTAAGCTAAGTTAACTAAAAAAAATAACTTAATTTTAAAAAAAATAAATTGTAATAAAATAAAAGAATATTAATAATTTAAAGATAAATAAAATATATTTTATTAAGTTTATTGCAAAGATTTTTAAGTTGTTGTTTAATATATTGTTTAAATAGTTTTAACCTTTAATTAATTAAAATTAAGATACCATTCTTATATCTTATTTTAATAAAATTTTCTTAAAAGATTTTAATAGCAATTACGATTTTATTTTTATCTTTACGTAAGTATTTTCTTATAATAGAATATTTTATTTATTCAATAAGATACTTTTAAATTTTTAGTTTAATTTTTTTTTTAATCTTAAATTGTTTCTTTTTTTGCAAATAAAAATAAAAGATATTTTATAAACATATAGTTAAATCTACTAATTTCAACAATAAAATATTAAACATTAAAAACATTTTAGTATTTTTAAATAAGTCGATTTTGTAATTAGTTAATTTTTTAGTTTTTTAACAAAAAACAATTTAATTTTAATATAATATAATTTTTTGTTTAGCTTTCTTGTTTTAAGATTTTTTGTAAAAAAATATATTTTATTTCTTTTCTTTAGTAGAAATGTTGTTTTTTGTTTTTTACTTTAATACTTAATTGATCTTTCTTGCATTTTTAAGATATTAATGTATATTTTTTTTAATATTGCTACTCTTTTGATAATTAATTGCGTTAATAAATGCGTATATTTTTCTTTACATATATTAAGTTCTTTGTTACAATTGACAAAAAATCAAGTTATTTTAATAATATTTAAAATCTTTGCATTAAGTGCTAATTATATTATAAATAAAAGTAATATCTAGTTGCTATAAATATTATTAACATAATATTCTAAACAGTGCTTTGAACTTTAATTTTTTTGCTCTATTGAATTATTTATAATTGTTAGAGACTAGGCTCGAAATTACTAGTAAAAGAGATATCTAGATTAATAACTAGATAAAACTTAAGTCTATACTAGATTTAATATACAAAACAAAAGAAAAAAGAGAAAATAAATAAATAAAACAACGCTAACTATACAAGATTGCAAGCTTTATATTTAGCAAAAATTAATTTAGATTTAATTTAGTTTAATTTAAATCTAATCTAGTTTAACTTAAAGCTATCTAAAATTTTATTAAAAAAATTAAGCAAAATTAAGACAAAAATTAATTGAGTTAACAAACGTAATAAACAAATTGCTAATTTAATACTATAATAGTAGTTTTTCTCTATAAGACAAAGCTCTTGCAAAATAATTAAACAATATAGCAAAATGTCGAACAATTAAAGAATTAAGAGTCGAAAAAATTTCAAAAAGCAAAATAAAATAAAACAAGATAACTAGATATCTTAAATTAAAAAAAGACAAAACAAAACAAAAAAAACGCAAAAAATCTAAATTTATTAAATTATAAAGAACAAAGCAAAAAGATCTTTATTATCTAGATAAAATCTAAGCAAGATTTAGACAAAATTAGATTAATTTAATTAAAACAAAATACGTTTAAAATAACAAAGTACTATTGAAACAAAATAAAATAAAAATTGTTATCTAGATAAGATTTAAGCAAAATTTAAATAAAATTGAATTAATTTAATTAAAATAAAATACATTTAAAGTATCAAAATATTACTATAATAAAATTAAAAGATTTCTGTTATTTAAACAAGATCTAAACAAGATTTAAGCAAAATTAAATAAATTTAATTAATTTAGTTAAAACTAAACGCGTTTAAAGTAACAAAATATTATTAAAACAAGATAAAAATCTTTATTATCTAAGCAAGATTTAAATAAGATCTAGACAAACTTAGATTAACTTAATTAAAATTAAGTGCGTTTAAAGTAACAAAGTATTATCGAAATAAAATATAAAGATCTTTGTTATTTAAGCAAGATCTAAACTAGATTTAAGCAAAATTAAAGATACTATTTATTCTTCTTAATATTAACAACTAGAAATAACGCAAAGTATTATATATAATTTCTCGATAATAAAATTAGCTAAATAATACTTGTTCAAAGTTTGTTAACAATTGTTTAAGAAATTAAAAAAAAATTAAATAAAGAAATAATTTTTTTAATTAACATAGTATTTAAGTAAAACAAAACTAAAATATCTATTATATTTGAAGTTTAAAATACTATTAATATATTAAAATCTTTTGTTATTTTTAACAACAATAGATTTATAAGATTCTTAATATTATCTAAACAAGAAATCGATAACAATATAACTAACAAAAGTAGTATAAAAAACAAGATAAACTTTTATAGACGCAAGAAACTTGAATTCAACAATACGAGAATTTTGTTACGCTACTACTTTCTAAGAGATCTTAGAGATATTAGAGAGAGTTGTATTGTTAAAGAGATTTGTAGACGTCTTTAGACAATGTAAGCAATCACTTGATAACAAGAATTGCAACTAGATGTAACAATAACAATAAATAAGAATTTATCTTAAGTTAAACACGATTCATAAGAAAGTCGTGTTCGAAAATCTATATATTGAATAAGATTCTTTTTGCTCTTTTTGTTTTCTCGTAGAGCAAAGAGAGCAAGTCTTTATGCTTTTGTTGCTTTTTTAAGAAGCAAAAAGAGCAATACTTCTAGTGCTTTCTCGCAAAGCTATAAGAGCATATGTTGTTATTCGTTTTTAATGCTATATATTGTGCGTAAACTATATATTGACGTAGATTCGTAACATTATTTTTCTCTCTTTAGACTTTCGTCTCGAAAGCAAACTTTAACATGCCTCGTGCTAAGTCAAAAGTTTCTTTTTATTAACGTCGTCTTATTTAAGTTGCAAAACTTAGTATTTTTTGTGTTGCAATGCGCTTTTATTATTAATGTGTTCGCTTAAGCAAACAATGTCGTGTTATAAAGAGTTTCAATAAGTGTGTAAAGTGTCTTCGTAATAGTTGTTCGTACAACTTGGCGCTTCTAGATATCGCTCAATGGCGTCGTCTTAAAAAATAGCGTCGAAAACTAAAAGAAGAGCTTCGTGAGACGAATGCGAAGCAACAACGACTACTTCGTCAACTTAATTACTTAAAAGAAAAACAACAAACGATGATAAATAACGAGTTGAAAAACTTGAAAAAAATGACTTCATTAAGCTCTTTTGTCGATTTTTCTCTTTTAAGTTCTTTAATTGATGTGGCTTCGAAACAAGTCGTCTTTCTTAATATTATAAGAGAATGATCATTTATTTCTTTGATTTTTTTTGACGAAATTGCTACAAACGATGTTAATAATGCTTCAAATTCTTAATAGATTTTCAAGTGTTTTTAAAGATAAAATATCTTTTTCATTTGACAAAATATTTTTGATTCTTCTATTGTAAAATTTTTTCAATCTTAAATTATTCTTTCTTTTGTTAATGAAAATAAAAGATGTTCTATAAAGACGTAATTGAATTTGCTAATTTCAACAATAATATATAAAATACTAGAAATACTTTGGCGTTCTTAAGTAAGTCGAGTTCGTAATTAATTGATCTTTTAGTCTTCTTAACAAGAAACGATTCGACTTTGACATAATTTAATTTCTTGCTTAATTTCTTTGTTTTAAGATTTTTTGTAAAAAGATATATTTTATTTCTCTCTTTTAGTTGAGATGTCGTTTTTCGCTTCTTATTTTAATATTTAATTAACTTTTTTTGCATTTTTAAGATGTTGTCGTATATCTTTTTTAGTGTTGCTACTCTTTCGATAGCTAATTGCGCAAATAAATGCGTGCGTTTTTTTTCGAAGAGATTTGATTTCTTATTATAGTTGGCGAAGAATAAAGTTATTTTAATGATATTCGAAATCTTTGCATTAAATGTTAATTGTGTCATAAATAAAAGTAATATTTAATTGTTATAAGTATTGTTGATGTAGTGCCTTAAATATTGCTTAAGACTCTAGTTTGTTCTTTTTGTTTAATCATTCGTAATCGAATAATAGACAATAGACATTTAAAGTCTTGTATCTAACATTAGAAAAAATGTCTTTTAATAGTTAGACGTGAAGAGCTTGTCTTTATTATTAGTTAGTCTTTTAGATATATTGTAATATCGTATAAGTTGATTCAATATAATATATTTTAATTGTTTTGCGTTAAACTTCTTTTTGCATGCGATAATATATAAGTACTTAATAAGTTTATTTATTATTACTAGTATCAAATCATATTTATCTTTAGTTGTTAAATTCGTTAACTTTAACAACTTAATAATAAAGTTTATTGTGACTTCATTTTATAACGATTTAGATAATTCCTAATATTAGATTTCGTTATAGTTCGTATACGTATTATATTTGTTCTATTAATAGCTAAGATATCGTTTAATGTATATCTTAACAACTTATCTTATCTATAAGAACTAATAATGCTAGCGTAAAAACTAAAGAATTTTAGTTACTCTTAAGTGTCTTTGCAATGATTTGTCATAATGCTCTTTTATATATTCGTCAATTTTGTTAATAAATATTTAGAGTTTTTCTTTTTTTATTAAAAACTCTTTTGTATCGTTTTAAAATATTCGTAATGTAGCATTTAGCTCGTACTTGTTTATTAATAATAATTTATTTTAATTAATCTTAAGTATGTTATAATTAAACGATTTTTTCGTTTTTATATAATTATTTCTTCTATTGAGTGCATCTACTTTGTCATTATCTTTGTTTAAAGTATACTATATTTTGAACTTGTATTGTTTAAGTTTCTTTAATTATCGCATTTGTTTTTTGTTAAGTTGCTTAATAATAATAAAGTGCACAAGATTTTTATAATTTGTGAGAATCGTAAGTTTAAGTAATTCTTTCGTATATACTTTTTATGATTTTAAGAAAACTACTATAGCGAATAATTTCTTATTGTGAACATTATAGTTTTGTTTAATTGACGAGAGTTTTCTTAAAAGATATGTTATTAAGTGTTATATATTTTTATGTTTCTAATTAAAGCATGCATCGATAACTAGATTTAATGCGTCAATTTCAATTCTACTTAATAATTGCGAATTGTACATCTTTAATATTAGTTTCTTTAAACATTTTAGCTTAAGATCTTGAAATGATTTCTCTTTTGCGAATTTTTATAATTATGACGTATTCTTTTTCGTAAAATTCGTTAATAATATCGCGTTTACTAAGTAGTTTTTAATAAATTTCTTATTATAGTTTATAAAATCTAGAAAGAATTGTATTTCTTTAACATTTATTAATGATTTTTATTCTTTAATTGTTCGTAATTTTTTAAGATTTATGCGTATTTCATGTTGTCTAACGACAAATTTAAGAAAGTTAACTTTCTTTTAATGAAATTCGCATTTCTTTAATTTAAAATGTAAGTTTTTTATGTTTAAACATTTTAATACTTTAAAAACATAATTAACATGTTTTTCCAAAAATTTTAAGTAAATTATGATGTCGTTCAAGTATGCTATAACAAATTGATTCAAATATTGTCGTAATATATTATTAATTATTTCTTAATACGTTGTTGAGACGTTTGTGAGCTCAAACAACATTACTATGTATTTGTATAATCTATATTATGTGCGAAAAATTGTCTTTTACTCTTTTCTTGTCTTCATTCTAATCTAGTTGTACGCTTCTTATAAGTTTAGTTTAATAAAATACTTTGCTTCAAATAGTTGATCTTAAAGCTCGCTAATGTTAGATAGTAAATATTAATTCTTAATCGTAATATTGTTTAGCTTTTGATAATTAATACATAGACGAAGAATTTCATTCTTTTTCGATACAAAAAGAATCAAGTATTTTGCTTGTAATTAAGATTTTTTAATAAATTCTTTTTTTTCGTTTTTTGCTAGATATTTGCGAAGTACTTCGAGCTTTTTTTTGAATAAAGTATATATAAGTTTAAACGTAAATTGCTTGTTTAATTTAAATCTAATTTCGTAATTTTACGATTAATGTTTAGAAAGAACTTTTGTTGTTTTTTTTTCTTGAAATAGATGCTCTCAATTGTTATATATTCGTGATATGTGTTTCAACGATTTCTTCGTTGTATTAAATAGTTCAAGATTTCTAGAAAATTTATAATTTTTTTCACTTATTTTAATCTTGTAACTTAATTAATCTTTGTTAATGCTTATTAAGTTAAACTTTGTTAGATCGTTTTTTTGCGAAAATGCAAGTTCGTTGCTTGCGATCGATTTTTAACTTGTTCTTTTATCTATTATCGAACGTTGTTAATGCGTAGATTAGATATAAATTACGTGATCACATTGTGCGAATCTAAGTACTCGTGTATTCTAGTTAACTTCTAGATTGTGTTGCTTCAATTAAGACATTTCTAGAACGATATTATAAGTAATTATTCTCATTATATTAAAGATTAGTTTCTCGTGATGTTGTTAAATAGCTATCGATAATAATTTCGTTTTTTTGTTCACTTTTTCATTCTCGTTAAGTAATAGATTTTTATCTACAATCACTAGATTATATGCGTTAGATTTTTTTTAAATAGAATACTCTTCTCTCTTAACAAGAGCTTTGATCATAAAATTATTTGTCGCATTAAAATCGATCATTGTAGTAAATTGACAATCATTGATCTTAATTAATGTAATAAAACATCGTGCGTATGCTATTAAATTTAGTTGCTATTGTTGAACTAACATATTGCATTCCTTTAGTATGTTCTTTACTAAAAAATTTGAACTTTTTTTTGTTTCTATGTTGTGACTTTCGCTTCGAACGTCTATTTGCGCTAAGCGTTCTTTCTATGCTAGATTAATAATTTTGACTTTCTAGAAAACTAGTTAACTTCTTCTTTTTCTTCTAGATAAGTTTAGCATAAGTCGTTATAACATTTTGTTCAACTAAGTGTCGCATATTTCTTTGCTTTCTTTATTTTCTTTTGAAATAAACTTACACTACTTAGTTGTTGTTCAATTTCATCAAGAATTTCTCTTTTTATAGTGGCGTCGCTTTCTAGCGCTTTTTCGCATTTATTTACGATTTAATTTGTTTGTCGTTTCTTTAATGAACTAGCTAAAGTCTTAAGATGCTTCGTGATATCGTCTAAACATTCGTGAAAATTCTTTTAATTATATTTGTCGTCTAAGTTTGTTACTAGATAAGAATATGACGTTTTTAATCGTTTCGCTCTCATAGTTTTATTAAGTATTTGATTGACTTTTTGCGTAAATGCGAGTGTCTTGTTTAATAATGTTTCATCTAGAACTTTTTATAATTAATTTGGGTTTTCTATTAAATAGTAGTCGTCGTTCGATTTAGTTTTAAGAGTGTTCGTCTTTGTGTTAATTTGCTTTCTAATGTCGTCCTAGCTATTAGATATCTCTCTTAACATAGCATTAATTTGTTAGCGATTTATTAAGTTTCGTAATTAGTAATCTTTTGCGAAGTGACTTAATTTGTCACATAAATAACACGTTTTTTAGAATTTGTTACTTTGCTTTTCTCTAAAGTTTTTCTCTTTACGTTGTTAAATAAAATCTAGTTTTATAGATGCAAGTTTACGATAATTGAAATTATTATATTTTTAATTAGAACAAGATTCTTTTTGCTAATATTCGATCGTTGATTCAAAAAAGATTCTTGCTCTTTCTTAAAGTTAATTATATTTTTTTTTTATAATTCTTTCATATAGTTTGTCGTTAAAATCGATAATTACTTCGATAAAATTAAATATGTCGTTAAAAGTTCTTTTATCACGCATAATTTCGTTCTTTAGATTGTTCTTAAAATTTCGTCGAAACATTATTATAAGTGCGACATCGTTTTACTTGATTAAATTAATATATTTTTGAAATCTAATTGCGTAATTTGTTACAAAAATTCGTTAAATTAAATGTTGAATCACTCTTTTTGCAATTTGTTTCTCGTTAAATGTTTCAAAGATTCTTCGAAGCTCTCTTTTAAAATTATTAAAATTTGTGAACATCGCACGAGAATTTTCGCTATTGTTTTTTAAATATTTTCGTAAGTTTAATTTGAGCTAATGCTAAACTCTTTCTCTAAGAAATGTTAATGCGAAAATCGTTTTTTAATTCGTTAAAACAAGATAGAAGATAAAATAGATATTTACTTGCATAAGTTAGTTCTTTAGATCAATACGATCTCTATAATAGATATTGAGTTTATTAATTTTAATCTTGTCGTCTTTTATGATCGATAATCGACGTAATGCTAATAAGCTAATGCTTGAAATAGAGATGCGTTAACTTGATACAAACATTCTTAAAGTATTTAAAGTGTTACGTTACTACTTTCTAAGAAATCTTAAAAATATTAAAAAGAATTGTATTGTTAAAAAGATTTGTAGACGTCTTTAGACAATGTAAGCAATCATTTGATAACAAGAATTGCAATTAAATGTAACAATAACAATAAATAAGAATTTATCTTAAGTTAAACACGATTCATAAGAGAGTCGTATTCAAGAATCTATATATTGAATAAAATTCTTTTTGCTCTTTTTGCTTTCTCGCAAAGCAAAGAAAGCAAATCTTTATGCTTTTGTTGCTTTCTTAAGAAGCAAAGAGAGCAATGCTTCTAATGTTTTCTCGCAAAGCTATAAGAGCATATGTTGTTATCCGTTCCTAGTGCTACATATTGTGCGTAGACTATATATTGGCGTAGACTCGTAACAAATTTCTTTTAAAGATATACTTTATTTTAGAAAAATTAATATAACAATTATTTAATTTAATTGCAAAACAAACAATATTAAGATTTCTAATATTTAACTAAACTTTGTTATTTGCAAAATATCTAAAACAAAAATAACAAAAACAATTAATATTAAATTTATAAATAGTTTAAAAGATAAGTATTTTGTTATATAAATACTAAGTAAGTTTCTTTATCTTTTAAGTAAAATCTTCGACATTAATAAACTAAGTTCAAGTTTAAGTTATAAAATTAAAAAACAAAAATTCTAAAAACTTAAAGTCTAGACATAAGTTCTAATTCAAATTAATTAAAAAAAATAAGACAAAAATTGTAAATAAAAAAATATTATTAACAACAAACTTGATATCTAGAAGCTATTTAATTTAATTATCTTGCATATAGTTAATATAAATACAAAGATAATATTTATAATAATATTAATTTGTTCGATTTAACAATTAGTTTCGAGATATTATGCAATAAATAACTTAACATTAATTTTTAGCATAAATTAAGTTTTTAAACTTAAGACGTTATTCTTCGAATGCGCAAACAATAATTATAAGTTTTTTATTATAAATCTTATAATTACACTTAACTAGATTGTATTTCTTAAAAAAGTAAACAACTAAATAAAAAACTTCTTCTTTATTGTATTAAAAAAAAAATCTTTAAATATATAATTCGAAATATCGATTTTTATTATAATTTTATAATTTAAATTGTAGTAACAAAGTACTATATTTAAGATAAAAACTTTCTTTAAAATTGTAAATACTAATTAATATTTCTTAAACTTAACAAAGATTTAATTTTTTTTAATTAAATAAGTTAACAAGACAACTATTTTGCTATAGTTGTAGATAAATTTTCTATAAAAGTTTGCAAATTCTAGAAAGCTTTAAATATTCTTAACGTTAATTAAAATAAATTAATTAACAATAATATCTATTTTAACTAAATTTATCTTAAATTTTTCGATAATAATTATTAATTCTAGATATAAGACTTAAGTAATATAAAACTTGTATTTAATTATATTAGTTTATAAATCTACTTTGCGCAACTTTCGAAAAATAAGTTTAATACAAATTTTGTATTTTAATTTATTATTATTATAGATTAAAATATTATTTAAATAAGCAATACAAAACTTATGTAAAAAGTTTTGAAAAATATTGTTAATATATTTTTAAAACAAAACAAGTTTATTATATAGATCGAAAAATATAATAAAATATTTAAAAAATCTAAAACAAATACAAAAGACAATAAGAGTTTTATTTTATTTCTAAATATATAGTTAATTAAACGCAAAAATAATATTAAATTTAGTAAAGATTTTAACTTAACTAAAACAATTTTACGTCTTAAAAATTAAAAATTAAAATTTTTTGTTTTTAACTATAATAGTATTTAAATTTTTATAGTTTACGCAAAATCTAAATTCTTTTTAAAGTTTTTAAACAAAAAAATCAAAAAATATTGTTTAAAAGCAACTAGCTCGAATAAATTTTTTACTAAAATTCTTATTTAAATAGCAACAAAATTTTAGAATTTTATTACAACTTATATTATACAAAGCAAAAACTAAGAACTAAATATTTTCTTTAAAATAAATAATACAATTATAAAACAATAAGAGAACAAAATATTTGTCTCTTTCTTAAAGAAAATATTAAAAAACTCGAGATATTAAGAAAGCAAAATTGTAATAAAATCGATATTTTTGTTTTGTTAATAATGTTCTAGATTTTCTTAAGTAATAAAGATTGTTAAATAAAGTTTTTTTTTTATCTAGTAAAGTGCTAGACAATAATTTCGATTATAAATATTAATCTTAGTATTCTTACAAAACAACAAGAATTTCGAGAGATTTAATAAACTAGAGATCTAAACAAAATCTAGTCTAAATTTAAACAAGTTTTTAACTAGATTTAAGAAGATATCTATTTCTTGTAAAGTAATACTAAATATTTTAACATTTTTTGCGCAAAATATACAATCAAATTTATAAGCTTTTAACTCAATTATATTAAATTATATAAAAGATTGTTTAATTTGTTTTATACTTTGTTCGATAAAGATTCTAAAAAATAAAAGACTTCAATATTTAATTTTTGAAAAGTATCTTTTTTAAATAGTTTAAAAAATACAATTAGAAGTTTCTTATTTTAAATCAAATAAATAAAACAAGACTTAAGTTTAAACTAGTTAGATTGTTTTTTATAAACAAAATTAGATTGCTTTTTATAAACAAGACTAGATTATTTCTTGCAAACAAATTGTTTCTTATAAACGAAATTAAATTGTTTTTATTAAGCGAATTGCTTTTTATAAGCAATTAAAATATTAAATATCTTTCAAAATAACAAAATTAAAGTAGACAAAGAAACCTAATTATTAAGAGTAATAAAAAAAAATATTAAAGCTTCTATATACGTTAACATTTCTTAGAAGACAAAAATTCTTTTTCTTTTTAAATAATACTATAAATTTTAACAAATAATTGGCAACAATCTTTAACATCGACAATTTTTTCTAAAACTCTAAGCTGCTCTAAGTAGACTAGCAAGACTAAGTACTTAAGAGTTATTGTATTCTAAATTCGATATTTGCAATTATTTAAGTACTTAGAATTTTTAGACAATATTCTCTAAGTATTTTGCAAAAAATCTTATTCAATTATTTAATTTGTATTTTTGTAAAAAGACTTAATCTTGTATTTATTATATATTAAAAAATGTTATTAACTCTACAAGTTTGCTATATACAGAATATATATATTGTATTAAATTCTATAATTAATTTGTTGTATTTGCTAATATTAATTGCAATTGCAATATTTGTTTGTTAAAATAAACTTTTTGTTTATACTAATTTTATAATTTATACAAATATTGTTTGTCTATTTGTTATTTTACAATTTTAAGCGTCAAAAACGCGCTATATACTAAAAAAACTCTAAAATATTATAAATCGTATAATACTACTAAAATAAGTTTAAGATACAAATATTAGAAAAATATTTGTAATTTAATATGATTAATTCTGCTAGTATTGTAGATATATTAACAGCTTACAATATAATAGAGAATTATAACTTAAATTTAACTAATTAACTAATTAAATTCTATTGTCTCTTTGCAATTATTTTTGTATACTATTATAATAATAATAATTTAATTGTTAATTTTAATTTTTGTTTGTAAAATATAGCAATTTAATTGTTGTATTAATTTAGTATAACTGTTTATATTGTAGATAATCTTAGAAATTATACTAATATTTATATTGTTTTTGTTATATTGTTTGTTAATACAACATATTAAGTCTTGCTTTCTCTTAATAGATAATCTTTATTAAAATCTAATTTAATTTTCTTTTTTTAATATTATAATCTTAATTAATTTGTTATTTTATTTAATATATTAGATTATTTACTTCTTATATCTGAAAAATTGTTTGTTTTTAAAACAATTTTTTAATATTATAAACAATAATTAGTTTAAACTTAATTAAAAAAAGACTATATATTAATAAACTTATATCTAAAATTGTATCTTTCTCGATATTAATATTATTTTCGATATTATTTTTATCTACTTTTGTTTGACTATTTTAATTAAGAGTCTTTAAAGTATTAATATATTTAAAAAAGCATCTTAAGAAAAATAGAAATCTATAATTTTTTTTTTATATTAACAATTTAATTTGCAATTAATCTTTTGTTAGTTGTTTGTAATTAAATATTATTTTAAATATTTATTCTATTTATTCTATTTATTCTATTTATTCTATTTATTCTATTTATTCTATTTATTCTATTTATTCTATTTATTCTATTTATTCTATTTATTCTATTTATTCTATTTAAATATTGCAAATCTTTATTATTTCTATAATTAAATTCGAAGTTATTGTTGCTATTAATATAGTTGTTAATTGAACTATATTAAAATATTAACTTAAAGTTTAACTTAATTGTTTATACTATATCTATTTATATTAATATTAGTTTTATATTTCTATATATCTTTAATCAGTCTTTGTACAATAGTTGTATAGATAAATAAACTTACTCTATTATTGTTATTTTTTTTTGTTGTTATTGCTCTTATAATTGTTGTATTCTTTGTTCTATTCTATAATTAGTTACAATTAATACTATTGCTATTTTAAACAATCTTTTACAAAAGACAAAATTATTGTATTTTTATAAAAATTGTTGCTTAGTATAGTATTGCTATTGTAGCTGTTTTTATTCTAGTCTATAAGTAGTTTACATCAAATTCTTTGTATATAAATAGTCGATAAATAGTTGCGTTATTATCTCTCGATTGCTATCTAATAGATTAAGAAAATTGTTCGAAATATTTAGATTAATATCGATTTTAATATACTATTTCTCGATATTGAAGTTTAAATAAATAAAAATATTATTAAGATTGTTTGCTATAATATCTAACAATATATATTTATAATTAAATTGTCTATAAGATTTAACTACAAGCTTGTTAATTTGTACTTAAAACAAATATTTTATAAACTGTTGCTTTACAATAAGTAATCTATTTTATATTTTCTTTATATATTTGATTATCTCTACTATATATTAGTATTAGTCTACTAAAATTAATAATCTAAATATACGATTTTTGTTTAATATAAATCTGCAGATTTTTATAGAGAAATTAAATATTTGTTTTGTTAAACAATAATAGATTGTATTAAATATAAATTAAATTAATTCTAAATTAATTAAATTAAAAAAGACTTTTATATTCTTTTAACAATTTTAGAATTATTTATTGCACTTTTTTTTAAAAAAGCAATTGTAAATTACTCTGCTAAAAATATTATTTAAAAATCAATTATTGGTGTTTATTTTTTTAAATTTTTGTATAATATTAGTTTTAGTTTAGACAATTATAAAAATATATATCGAGTAATATAATAAGTTTGCAAATCAATTTTTTAGCAATAATTTTTTTGTTTTGTCTAAACTATTTTTGTAATAAAAATTATATTTATTTGCAATTTAATATCGAATTCTCTCTATTATTATATAACAAAATCTATTTATATAGTTATACAATTGCAGCTATATTATTATTTATTTGTTAATCTTAATATTTAAGTATAGATATTTATCTATATTTATAATTTATTAAAAACAAATTAATTTTATTTTTGTCTTGCAAATTAAAACAATTATAATATATTGTTTAGATACAATTTATTAGTTTTAAGAAAAAACTCTTAATACTTTTCGATTACAAGATTACAAATTTAATAATATAATTTTTAATAATTAAGATAATTAGAAATTGTTCAATATTTATTAAGATTTTCTTATAATTAAACTTCGAAAATACTATTTATTGTAACAAATCTTTTTATAAGTAGATCTTTATTAAATTTTTGCACTAAATATTATCGAATTTTCGAAAGAACAAGTTTTCGAAAAATTAAATTAATTGCAAGAATTTTAAAATTAATATAGATTTGCTAGTATTTTATAGAATTAATAAATTTGCAAAATTAAAAACAGATTTTTTAGATTATAATACTGCTATTAGTTATATATTAATTTGTATAACTTGTACTATTTACTATCGATATAATACAAAGCAATTTGTCTCTATAATATAAATATATATTATTCTTCTTATTTACAATAAAACTTTTATATTAAATATATTTTCTAAATTTAATATTAATATTTTTATTGTCTTTATTGTTGTTGTTAATTGCAAATTTGTTTAACTTATTGTTAAATATATTAGCAAATATTACAATTTTCTTATATTGCTATTATATATATATTAGTATTATCTCTAGTTAAATTTGCAGCAAAATCTACTAAATTATTAAACAAAAATATTAATATAGCTTTTTTTCTTTTTTTATTAATATTGTTGCTTATAATAAATTTATACTATATAAGATTCTTATATTTTGAAAAAAGATTTACAAATAAATCTTTTAATAATATACAAAAAAAAATATCAGTTTAAGCAAATAAATTAATATAGAAAAAAGTAGAAAAATTTTAAAAAATTAAGATTGTTTATATAGATTATAATAATTTTTTTAGTATATTCTTTTTGTATATTAAGCTAAAAATCTTATTTTAATTTAATTGTTTAACAATATATTTTAGCAATTATTATTGGACAAAAATCTCTAATTTTTAAGATTATTTATTTTGTCTTAAAAAAAATATTATTAATTTATATAAAAAATGTATTTTACAAGAATATCTAACTATTGTAAATTACTATTTAATTCTTCGAATTACTATTATATAGAATTCTCTTAATATTGTTTTTATCTCTTTTTTTTAATTCTAGAAACGCAACTAATATAAATTGCAAAAAATATAATAATATAATTGATTTAAATAGCAAATTAAATTCTAATTGTAACTTTGCTTCTAATTTTCTATCAAATATAAATACAAACAAAATATTTAATTATAAATAATTATATACTAATTTTGTAAAAATATATTAAAATATATTTATAACATTCTGATTAATTTGTTTAAAAAATAATCTTTTTTAAAATTAAAAAAACAATTTATAAATTTATAAATTTAACTATTTACTATATTATAATAATCTTTTTAATTATATTTTTGTTAATACTTTTAACTATTACAATCTTAATATTTTACATTAAGTTCGAAAAAACTTATAAATACTTTGTGTTAACTATTATACTAGAATAAAAAATCTTATATAGCAAAGATATGAATTTAACAAGATTAATAGCAAAATTACTATTCTATTTTTTAATTTTATCAAAACTATATAATATATAAAAGCAAAAAAACAGAATTTTCTTAATCTTGCTATATAATCTAATTATATATTTAAAAAATACAAGCTTATATATATAATTTTGCAAAATTTTAAGTTTTTTTTTAATTATAATTGTATTTGCGTTTAACTAACTTATTATAATTTTTAGATAAAGATTATTAAAAACAAATATTATAGTACAAGAATTTTTATATCTCGATTTCTGCTATATTTTAAGAACAATAAAATTTCTTAAAATTATTAATTATGTATATCTTGTTTAATTACTAAGTCATAGTTTTCTATTTATATTGCTTTTTTTATAACTATTAACAAATTTTAGAATTAATTTCTTTGTTATATAGATATAGATATTTAGATTTGCAATTGTTTTAATTATAATTAGTTCTATATAGTTCTATCTTAAAAAAGAATTTATATATTAATATTTTTATTAAATCTTACAATAAGATTGACAAGATTTGCAATATTTAATAGATATAAATACTACTTTATTGTTTTAAAAATACAAAATAAATAAAGAAGTAAAATAAAGAAACTTTGCTTTTAATAGATTGTTGTATATAACAAAATACTGTTAATATATAAAAAAGTAAATATATTTGTTTACAATTTTTAATATTGTTAACAAATTCTTTAATTTTTTGATTTCTATGTGTAGCTACTTTATTAATGGAATTTTTTTTTCTTTTGCTATTGCTATTTTGTCGCTTCTTGAATTGTTTTTATTATAAAAATTAACAACTATTTGTTTGATTTTGCTTTTTTATACTTAAATAACTATAAGTATTAGATATACTTAATTAATTTGCAATTAAATTAATCAAAACTTCTATTATATAACAATTAATATTTATAAAATTGTAATATTAGAATATATATTTTTACAAATAAATATAACTATATTGTACAAAACTATATTTCTATTTCTATTTACTTTATATTAATTAATTATCTTTTAATTGTGTACAAATAGACAAATATTTAAATTATTATTTAATATATTTATTAGAATTTACTATTATACAAACACAATTGTATTCTATCTATTAATATATTTTTAAAATTTTGAAACTCGATTATATATTTTTGCAAAGAATATTAACTTTACTATAAATAGTACAACTATAGAAGTTAAAACAGTATAAGTTTGTTATTACTATTTACTAAAATTAATTAAAACTATTTAATAAATATATATATAATATTATTAACTTTAGTTAGTATATTTTACTTAAAAGCAATTTTTTATATTAAATTCTATTTTGCAGATTGTTTTTTCTCGATTATATAGATTTTATTGTTGTTTAAATATAAATTAATAACAATTTAAAATATTAAAATTCTAAAATTACTTAGTATTGTTATTATTTACTCTTAAAAATATATTATTCTATTGTAAAAAAGTCTCGAAACTTTTTGAATAAATATTAATATAATTTTTACAAAAGTTTACAAATATCTTTAGATTCTTTTTAGAAATAATCTATTTTATATTTTTTAAAATTTAAATAAATTTTTAGTTAAATTGCAAACAATTTTTTTTTTAATTTTTAATTAAATTTTTTTTATATTTTACAAAATTTTCTTATTTTCTTATTAAATTTCTTCAATATCTTATTAAGTTTTTTTACTTAAATACTAAATATATTCTTTTTATATTTTTTAACAATATAATTAATATTGTAGCTCTTTTAATAATTAGTAACAAACTCTATATTAAAAATATATCTATTCATTTTGCAAAAAATTTAATTAAATAATATTAAAATAATACAATTTTTTTGCAAACTATAAATCGAATTTTAATAGTTCGAGACTATTTTCTTAATACTACTTCTATTGTAAAGAATATTTTAATAGAATTTAATAATTAACTAAATATAAAAATTAATTAGAATATTAATTTTAAAACAAATATTAATTAAGATTCTAATTAAAAAAAAAAAAAATTTAAACAACTAATATTGCGTAGCAAAGAATAATAAAAAATTACTAGAATTATTCTTAGAATTAAGAAACATTAATTGCACAACTTTGTTAATACTTTTCTTAAATATATTAGCAATATATACTCTACAGTAATTGAGATTCTAAAACTAGCTCAAAAAATAAACAATATTAATAGAATAATTAAATATCTTGAAATAATAATATACAATTGTTATTTTAATTATACTATTAACAATCAAAAAATTAATATATTTTCTAATTTTTTAAAATTCGATTTTTAAGTTGTATTTAATCGAAACTAATTTAATTAATTAATATTAATTAATTAAGAATTAGTTAGTATTAATTTGCAACAAAATTATATTAGTATTTTTCTTGTATTGCGTATTGTTAATAATCTATCTATTTAATTTGCTATTTCTTGTTTTAGTTATAATTGTTTTTAAACTATTAAATTGTCTTTATTAAATACAAAGTTAAACTTAATTATATCTAAGAATAATATACTTATTCAACTATTAATAAAATAGCTCTTAATATTTTCTTTCTTAATCGAAAAACTTTTACAAAATTCTTATATTAAAGATTTTTACGATTTTTTCTCTATATTATAATATCGATCAATTAATAGCTATATTTTAAATAGTAGTTTACTATTATTTAAATATTCGATTTGTAGTATATTATATTCTTTTTTAAAATTAAAATATTTGCAAATTTTTAAATTAAAATTTTCGAAGTTGTTTTTAAAACGCAACAATATTTATTGTATATTTTAAAAAAAAACTTTAATAAATCAAGATTCTAATTATAGCTAAACTAAATTTATATAAATTAACAAATTAAATTTATTTAATAAAAATACAAGTCTATCTAATATAGACGCAAATAACAATTTTTTTAAAATTGCTATAAAATATATTTTAGTTAATATTGTTTTTGCTGCAAGGTATTGTATATATATTAATATTAATATAGCAATTTGTTATAAAATTAATATAACAATTGTTTGTATTCTAAGTTTTCTAAGAATACTTAATAGAGTTTTTAAAGTTTTAAGTTAAAACAAAAACAAAAATTGTTTATATTATTTTTATTAAAATAGATTTGCAGATTTGCTAGATATTAAAATAAACAACTCTTTAATTGTTAACAAAGTATTTTAGAATATATTTCTTAAATTTATTAAATTCTTAAACAACAAATTTAAAATTAAGACTTATATTTTTTGCGCTAATTATTGCTTTTTTAATTTTAAGAAAAATCTTACAAATTTTCAAAAATTAATTAAAAGCAAATTATATTTTTTAATCTAAAGAAATTTAGAAATTAATTTCTTATATCTAAAATATTATTGTTTTAAACAAAAAATAAAATTATTATAATCGATATAATTTTTAATTAATTATATATTCTAAAATTTAATTAAATCTTAAGTCTAAATTGTATATATATAATTATTATTATAATTAGACTAATAACAAACCAAATTAACTTTGTATTAGCTTATATTCTATTTTACAATATATAATTAAAATCGATTTAAAACTATATTTATTTTATATTCTACTATATAACAACTTATATATTTTTTTTCTATTAATATTAATATCTTTGCAATAGAGTATTACAATTAATTTAATATCTTGCTACTTTAATTATAGTATTAATATATTTAAAAATTATATTAATATTAAACAAATAAAATGCTCTGTTTGTCTAAATATTAAGATCGACAAATATTGCAAAAAAAAATTAATAAATTTTTATTAATTTTTCGATAAATAGATAGACAATATTAATAAGTCTGCTTTTAATTTAAAATTTCTTATTTATATTTAGCTTATTTAATAAAAGTATAGTTGTAGCAATCTATATTAAAGTTCGATAATATATAATATAGAAAATATTATATTTTGAAAAATCTCTATCTTGTATAGCAGTATTTAAATATTAAAATTTAATTAATTAATAATTTACTTTTGCTTTATTATTGTTCTAAACAATAATTTTACTATAAAAACTCTTAACTACAATCTAAACAATATTATTTACTTTTATTAAAAAATAATTATTGTATTAGTTTGTTTCTTTTGCTATTTACTTTTATTAACTTATATTAGTTAACAATTTTCAATTATATAAAAGATTTTTTGTATTATATATATCGACAAAATACTACTAAATTGTTGTTTATAAATATCGAATATAGTAATAGCAAATTAGAATTAATTATAAAGATAAAATACTTAAATTTGTAGCAAAACAATTTAGTTATTGCGCAATTGTATATTAAATATACTAGAAAATATATTTCTAATTTTCGAAAATAGTAAAACAATAATTTTTAAAATTAATAGCTATTTCAAGCAATCTACTAATTAATAATCGAAAACTATTTTATTGTTAATTTTGTATTTTAGTATTTTTAACTTCGATATCTTCGATTATATATAAATATTTAGCAAATCTATAAACCTAAACAAATTTTCTATTTTTGTATTTTTTATTAGTTAATTTTCTATTGTAACTAATATATTTATGCGTTAATTCTATAATTATTGCAAATTTAGTATTAACAAATATTTTAATTTAATATCTTGGTATTTTTAATTTGTTGTACAATTTTTTTTACAAACTAGTATTCTATTAGTGTAGGATTTGTTACAAATATTAATTTTAATATTTTTGTTTAATATTTTCGAACTTAGCAATAAGAATTTTAAAAAACTAATTTTTAATATTTGTTAATTTTTTTTGTTTTTTTAACAGTTTTTCTTATTTTTTTAACAGTTTTCTATACTCTTTTAACAATCCTTCTTATATAATAATAGTTTTCTCTCGATTTTTCAACAATATATTTTCGATTTTTTCTAAAATTAACAATCTTGTTAAATTCAAATATTTAATATTGCAATATTAAATTTCTTTTTTGCAATATCTTTCTATTTTTTTCTTTTCTTTTTTGTCAATTTTTTGTATCTTATTTAAAATTGTATCTATTTTCTATATAGCAATTTAAGATTTCTAATATATCTAGATACAAATTTTAACAATCTTGCTTACAATTATTTTTTTTTGCAAAATTTGCAAAATATAGATTTTCTATTTAATTGCTTTAAGTATCTAACTCTTAATATAATTTAGTAATAAATTATAAAAAATTATAAAAAAACTTAAAAGACTTAAAGTTTTAATTAATTTCTATATCTAACTCTTATAGTTAATAAATATCTCTTTTTTATACTAACTTGTTGTTTATATTTTTGTTGTTTTAATTTTTTTATCAATAGTTTTAAAACTTAAAATTAGTATATCTTATAGTTTAAGCAATTTGAATATAATTAATATAGTAATTCTGTAAATAATAGTAGACAAATTTTAAAACTACGCAATTTTAAAAGTACTTTTACAATTTTTTTTTATTAGATATTGTATTATATTTTTTAAATTAATTGTTAGTCTAAACTTTGCTATAAATTCTATTTTCAAAACAAATATAATTGCGCAATTCAACTTTGTTGTTTTAAAATTAACAATTAATATAATTGTATATCTTACAAATTTACAATATATATTTAATATTTTTTTTAATTAACTTTCTTAATATTCTAATACTATATAGAATTAGTTTCTTAGTAATAATATATTATAAACAATACAATATTATATATTTTAACAGCTATATATTCGAGCAAATAAAGAGATTTATACAAGATATTTTGTAGTAAGTAATAAGAATATTGTCTTATTTATTATATAAAAGTTAATAAGAATATCGAACAAATAAACTTAAACTATTAATATCTATTTTTTAATAATTTTTTAAATAAAAGAATACAATAGAGAAAGAGATATAAAATTATTATTTGCAAATTACTATTAACAATATAATAATTAGTATTTTGTATATTTTAAAAATTAGCTAGAGTTTATATATTGCAACAATAATTAATACTAATATAATTTTTAAATAGTTTTATTAATTCTTAAAACAATTGAGTAATCTAAATCTTAATAATAATACTTTTTTAAAACAAAGAAATAATCTAGATTTTAACAATAATAATTTGTAAATAATAAATTTAGCAAATATACTATTTTTCTTAAATAATATATTAATATTAATTGTAATAACAATAATATTTTGTTTGTTCTTAGATATATTATATTGCTTTTTATTATTTAATTGAACAAAATTATATATATTATATTGTAAACTATTTTTTTTGCTAAATTAAATTATTTCTATTTATAGATTTTGTTTATTTTGTTTTAAAATCGAAACTAATATTAATTATATTATTAGATTTTTACAATTTTTTTTTTTTTGAATACTTGCATTTTAAATAAACTATATCTCGAACAATTTTAGTTTTATTGAACTAAGATTATTTGCAAGTTTGTTTAGAAAAACAATATAAATCTAAATAATATATAGATTGTCGAAATAACAAAAATAACAAAAATAATCAAAAAAAAATTAAATTATTAGAGAGAAATATTAAGAAATTTAATATTAATTTAATAAGTTTAGATTTAATTTATTTAATAAAAATTGTTTGTAACAAACAATATTGCGCAAAAAAGTAAATGAAATTGTCTTTATTTATTATTGTAAAACATTTTAAGTATTAATACTTTCTACTAAATTTATATTAGAGCAAAATATCTATAGAAAAAATATAGTAAAAAAAGAATTAATATAAAATAAAACTAATAATTAATAAAAAACTTTAATTATGTTTTTTTATTTATATAGTATACAAAGACTTAATTTTAATTTGTTTTGTTTTAATTATAACAACAGTAATATATATCTATTACGCTCTATAATTAATAGCTATAAATAAATAGTAATCTCTATACAAGTTTAGTATAATATATATATATTAATATAGAGTTACATTTCTATATACTTTTAATTTATGCTAAATAATCAAACTATTAATTAAGAATATTGTATTAAATTATTATAAAACTCGAGAAATTAAATTATTTTATATAAATATAAGCAATTATATATTTTATTAAAATTAATATTATTATAACTTATATTATTTTGCTATTGTTGTTTAAAAATATATTAGTACAAAAGTCTAAAATATATAAAACAATATTATTATACAATATATTTAGAAAATATTACTAACATTTTAATTTACAAGTGTTAATCATTTACTATATACAATACAATTGTTTGTTTGTTTATACAATATATTTTTTATTATAATTTCTACTAAATTGTATTGCTAAATTAAAATTGCAAATTATCTAAAAACAATAAAATAAAACTTAACAAATAGTTTTGTAATAATTAATTAACTATAACTCGAAATCTATTAATACAAAAATTGTTAAAAAATAGTCTATAAATATTAAAAATAAATAATATATAATTTTTGATAACAATTGCAATATTTATAGTAAGATAAAATTAATAATCAAAGTTTAAAAAATAGTAATATAAAATTCTTTTTGTATTGTAATAGAATAAAGTTAGTTATTATAATTTAAAAAAAAATATATATAATTTCTAATATACTATTTTATTAAAATAAGAATACTACAAACATTTTTAAAAAGCAATAACAATACTTTTAATAAAATAGAATTTGTAAATGTAGTATAAGAAAAGTACAAAATAATATTTTAACAATGTTGTTTTATTAAAATAAACAATTCTAAATTTCTAATATATAAAATTGTATCTTTAAATAAATTTAAAAGATTTTGTATATTTGCTAAACAAAATAAAAAAATTAGCAAAAAAATTTGCTCTTATATATAGTTAAATTTATTAAATAACAACAAAAAAAACAAATCTTGAAAAAGATTATTAAGAAAATTCTGTATTTTCTATTAAGATAGTTTAATTAAAATTTTATTTATCAAGTTTATCAATAATAACTAACTAATTGTTTGTTTGTTTTTGTTTTTTTTTAGTATATTTTTAATATTTAAGCAATTTAAGTTCTATTCTAGAGTACAATAGCAATAATAGTAAAAACAACAAAAATTTAAAAAAAGATAAAATTAATTCTCGAATAGAATAGTCTAACAAATTCTGCGTTTTCTATTAAAATAATTTAATTAGAATTTTATTTATTAAATTTGTTAATAATAACTAATTAATTGTTTGTTTATTTTTATTCTAATTTTTAGTATATTTTTAATATTTAAATAGCTTAAGTTCTATTCTAAAATTCTGCAACAATAATAATTAAAATAGCAAAAATAATAAGAGTAATAAAAACAACAATAGCAATATAGTTGTCTATATTCGAAATAGACTGATCGCGTCGGGTCGATTAATCGAGTTCGGGTCGATTAATCGACTCAAATCTTGGCGATTCGAGTCAACTCGACTCGAAAGTCTTGGCGGGTCGATTCCTAAAGTTGGAATCGAAAATCGAGTCGAGTCGAGTCGATTCCTAGAGTTAAAATCAAAATTCGACTCGAAAAATCGACCCGAATCGCCAAGACTATTTAAATAATTATATTATAATTATTAATTAATTAATAGTTAATATGTAGTCAATATATATTTAATAACTAATAATATTTAATAACTAATAATATTTAATTATTTAATTATAATAAGGTAATGCATTATAGTAATGCATTATTACTTTTTACGAAGAAAATAATTAAATCGCACCTATAGATTCTATAGAGCCTATAGATGCAAATAATGCATTTTATTAATAAATTGCATCTATAAGGTCTATAGGACCTATAGATGCAAATATTGCATTTTATTAATAAAATGCATCTATAAGGTCTATAGGGCCTATAGGTGCAAATATTGCATTTTATTAATAAAATGTTTTGTTCTAAAATTAGTAATTTTTGGCATAATGACGTCATTTTCGATTCCTTGACAATTCGATTTGATTTCTAATATTGGAATCGAATATCGACTCGAGTCGAGTCGTATCGAAATACTGTGACCGATCTAGCCTAGTGCCGACACTACTTGGCCTAGCACTACCCGACTCGACATCACGTGATCGGTTCGAGTAGCTTCGACCAATATATATAGATGGGCAAAGCCCTAGCTTCTACATAGAAACTAAGCGTTCTACTATCTATTATTTTGACAAGTTATGAGCCCAAAATAGAGCGAGAAACTCACCTGCTTGTTAACTAGGATGCTTGGAGCATAGTTGGTGAATCGAATTGACAATAAACTTACAATTACTATTATCAACTAAGTTCTCGTTGATTTTTGATATATAGAAGTTGACAATTAATTATCTAGATATTCAAATCAATATTGCTTCAAAAATTAGAATATCAATGTTATAACGTTGCCAAAACAATGGCTAGAGAATTGTCGAAACTCGTCGAACAATCTATCTCAATCACTCGAACGATTAAAATCTTCAATTATTAACAATTGAATAATTGGCATCTAGCTAAAGGTTCTAGGCACGAACGCCCCACTAAGAAGACTAGTATAAGTCGTGGAAACGACTAAGTTTATCTCATTTGCGACTCGTCGCTTTCGCCAAAGAACGCTAATTATTTTCAATAGATATCTATTAATAATAAGCTCTAAAGATCGAAGAACTAGTTATGTGACGATTATACGATTAAAAATCGATAATTAGATAATTGATAATTAATCAAAGACGCGTTATTAAAGCGAGACAAAACTTTACTTCGACGCATTAATAAAAGAGCTAAGTTATCTAATCTTTTTAATCTTTGTTTTTCTATTTATTGCAAAAATTCCTTTATTAACAATCAAATAAGTCAACTTGTTAGCGCGATAATTGAAACAAATGCTAGTTAATTTCCTTTACTACGATGTATAAAACGAACTAATAAATTGAATCGCGAACATACTTCAAAGATTAAAATAACTTTATTAATTATTTTAAAAGTAGCGCCTAAGTGCAACTCTCAATTAAATAGCAATCAATTTTGTTCAAATAAGATTAAAAAGCTCTTAATTATCGCGAAGACGCGAAAGATTTAAATTAAAAAGATTAACATTTGATCTTATCAAAATAAGAAAACTAGAAAGATCGATTTAACAATCGCAAAAACACGAAATAACGTCGTTATCTTTATAATTGTTAAAAAAAAAAAAAAAAAAAAAAAAAGAGATTAAGTGACTCAATTAAATTTCAAATAATTAACAAGCTTTATTTACGATCAAGCGAAAACAACAATTTAACTAGAAATTATCTATCAATACTTTATCTCTTAAACGAATTAAGTTTATCAAATTTGCTCAAATCTACGTTTGTTATAATCTAAAGATAAAACGACGAAAATATAAAACTTACTTAAGAGCTTATTGATCGTTTATTTATTAAGACTTTGCTCAAATTATAATTGACGAAATCGATCAAATTAACATTGTTAACAAAAAGAAATATATTTAGCTATTTTTTTTACTTAAACTCTTTAAAGAGTATCTATTAAATTAGATATCTAACTTAAGTTTTATTAATTTACTTGATCTTTATAATCTAACAACTAAAACACCTTTATCGAGACTTTTATTGCACAATCGCGTTTCTTTACTATATTTACTAGTGTTATTATCTATTGCTTACGAGTTATTAATAAAGCTTTAAAAATAACAAATTATATCGATATTATTATAACTATTAACATCTTTGCATTATTTTTCGCAATTCTAAAACAAATTGTTAAAATTAATAATAGCGTAAGCTTTCTCGTTTAAAAACGAGACTTATTTGAAGTTCTTAAATAGATTAAGCTCTAAAAATACGTCGAATTAAATATTAAATTTGTCAATTTATTTAATGTAATTATTAAAGAACAAATTAAATAAGACGCTAGCAACAAGAAATGCATAAATGCGCTTTAAAACTTTATTAATAAAAATCTTTATTATAACGTAAAAAAGATTGATTTAATTAAAGAGATTTATTAAAAGATTGTTAAAATATACAAATCTAAAGAGTCAAATATACTAATAAGAATCTTTGTCAAATTCGAATCTTTTAAAACTTTCAATTTTTAAGATATCAACAAATACGAAATTAAGTTTTGCAATATTATTGATAAATTGTTTATTTATTTAAGTAATTTAATTATAAATAAGAATTGATTTATCTTTAAATATTTAGTTGATTTTAACGATACTATTTGTTTCTTTATTAATTAATAAGTATCGAAGCATAAGTTTTTTAACAAAGATAATATTTAAAAGCAAGAGTTGTTTACTATTATTTATAATTACGAGATTTAATATGTTAATTCAATAGATGTTTTAGCTATTAATATTATTTTAATTTTAACGATAATTACTAGATTAATTATTATTACAAGAGACACTCTTTTTGTTGTCGACAATCTTAACTTCGTATACATTAAACAAAAAAAGTGCACAAATTGCGAAAAAATCGATTATTAATAATTAAACTATTAGAATTTACATTTAAAATTGCATCTTGTTTCAAAAAGCAATAGTTTCAAAAACAATTAAAACAATAACAAAAATAAGCGTTACTAAGATTACGATAATCAAAAGAAAGATTAAAAAAAGTTTAAATTCAAAAAAAATAAAAACAAGTCTAAGTTTAAATCTAACAAAAACAAAAATAAGAATAACGATAACAAAGAGTAAAAAACTACTAAAGCAATAATCTATAAACGTTATCTTGTTTTTGTTGTTATAACAATTTTATTTGCAATTTTTGAATTGTTTATTTTTACAACTACAACGTCAACTCTTGCTATTAATTATCTCTTACACAAATAAGTCTTTAATACAAGATGCTTATAATATATGTTTAAGAACTCTAGTGTTTTTGTATTTTATTCGAAAATATTTTAACAATTAGTCGAAAACATAAAGAACAATTTATTTGTTATAGATATTAAAATTATTTGTCTATTTATTAAATATAAAGATAAAAGAGTCTATTATATTACAATTTACAATATATAATATATACTTAACTCTTTTTACAATTTAATTTTCTACAATTAATTAAAAGACGCTAGCATTATTTAAAGAATTATTAATTATAACTTTTTTATTAACGTTTAACGAGTTTAAACAATCAAAGACTTCGATCTTTACTTTTTAGATTTAAAAATACTTATCGCACTCTTTGTTGTTGTTATTGTTTTATTAACGATTAGCGAAAATGCAATAATTATATAGTACGAACGACTTAATTATTTAGACAAACAAAATGTCTATTAGTTGACTCGCAAAGAGACTTTTAATTTTACTAAATTATCTTCAAATAATGTTTGTGTTTCTTGCGCATACGTAGAAGACAAAGCGATGTTTTATCAAATTTCTATTAGATTTAATCGCTAGAAAAACGATTTTATTTACGTCGACGTTATAAAACTTATGCTTCTAAACGATTTTAATAATATTTGTTACGTTTGCATTTAACTAAATAATAGAATTAAACGTTTGCGAATAAAATGTCTTAAAAACAAAAATAAGATTAATTTATTAACTTTCTTTAAGCGCTATATAGACGAATTTAAACATAAAGACAACAAATATACTTGCATTCGCATTAATAATAACAATAAATATATAAATAAAGTCTTTCGAATTTAACGCAAAAAGCGCAAGATACGTATCGAATTAACAATTGCTATCTCTTTTAAAATAATCCAATGTATTAAACGTTTTAACTAAATCTTAATGCGAAAGACTAACATTATAATTAAAGATATTAACTTAATTGTAAATCTCTAGCTAAAAAATTTTCAAACAATCAACTTATATTGCAATATTTTTCTTGTCGTTAAACGTTTCGTTACTTCTTTCGAAGCAAGCATCGAATATCTCTATAACTACAAGCATATCTAGCGCATTAATTAACAAAAAGAAGCGCATTAATTAATAGAAAGAAGCGTTAAGAACTTAATCAAGCATTAATTGACAAAAGTTCTAGAATCGCATTCAATTCTTAATTTTAGTAGAATACAAGAGAAAGCATATCTATTGTATAATAAATAACAAAGACAAGATTTAACAAATATTAAAAGTTTATTAGCTAGACAATAAGCGAACATTACTTAACTCTAATATTAATTATAACAAAATTAATTGTCAAAACAACAATATGCGTTTGTCTACAATTCTATTTACGCAATCTAATATTGCGAATTTTATTAATAAATTTCTGAATTTTGTAAAAGCTAAATTGAACAAACTTTTCGTAACAATATTACGACGACAACAAAGAGTTGTTTTGTTCTTAAATTATGTTAAGAACTTTAAGCTAAATTTATTTATTTTATTTAAAATTTTATCTTCTTTAAACTTTAAAGATATTATATTTTTTAAATTTTTTTTCGATTCTAAAGATAATACTCTTTTCGACTTTATTAATTTTAATAAGTTTTCTAAAGTTATTAAATTACTAAATACGTTTCAAAATTTATTGTTCTCAAATTTCGATTTAGTGCTACAAAGATATTTGAAATTTCGATTGCATTAAAATGAATTTGTAGACTCTTTTGCTTTATTATCTAAAATTATGTTATTAAAGTTATATAAGTCTAAGATTTACGCTAAAGCTATAACAAATATTTATTATAAAATAAACTAGCAACTAACTAAACAAAACAAAATTAAATTCTTAAAAGAGAACAATCTCTATATCGTTTATTTAGTATCTAACGAACGTTATATATTTCGTAAAAAATAAATCTACAAAATTAAACAAAAAGTTAATAACAAAATTCTTCGCTATAAAGTTTGTTAAATTATTAAAAACTTTAAAAAATATAAAGATTTAAATTATATTAAGATCTTTACAATTGTAATTAAGTTTATAAGCTATAAAATTATTTTGTTTTTGTTGTTGTTAACAACTAAAATCTAAAGCAAATAAACGTTGTTATTATCTTTTTTTACGAAAACATTAACAAAAAAATCTATATAAAATTGTCTTATAATTTTAGACAAAACAAAAAGATTTGTTAATTTAAAAAAGTTCTTTATAAGCTTAAGCAATTATTTCGAATGTAATATAATATTTTTGCAATATTTCTTAAGAAGCATTACTTTTGTTTATTGAACTTTAATCTAAGCGTTTTTATTAATAATTTTATTATTATTGTTATTTATATAAACGATCTTTTAATTGTTGACGTTAACAAGAAGTTTATTAACGTTGTTAAAAGAATTTTTGTCAATTGATTCAAAATAACTAATTTAGATTTTGTTTAATAATATTTAGAAATTAGAATTAAGCGCAATCTTGCGACTTAAACTCTCTATTTAAGTTAAAAAGCATATCTAAAAAAGATATTAAAAAATCACAAAATGTAAAAGTGTAAATTAGTTGTTATTCTTATAAATACATTCAAAATATACGTTGTTAATTCGAACTATATTGTCGACTTAAATTATTATTATATTTATTAATTAACAATTAATTTTCTTATATATGCAATGCTAGACATTTAATTAGATATCGCTTTCGTTGTTTTAATAAGAAGCAAATATGTTTTTAATTTTATTGACGTTTACTAAAAGATTATTAAACAAATATTTTGTTATCTTCGAAACACTCTTAATTTTTGTTTTATTTTCTATAAGAGTATTTGTTCTTTATTAGATTACATCGACATTAACTAAAGCGAAAATCAAAATATTTGTTGTTTTATTTTTGAGTATATCTTTAATCTAGAAAGTGTTGCTATTAGTTAATTATTTAAACGTTAATTAACTATTGTTCTTTTTACTTGCGAAGTCAAGTACATCGAACAAACGTAAATTGTCAAAAAGATTATTTGACTTCAAGTACTCTTGAAGCAATTGTAATCTTCTTATTTATTTTTATTGTTATTGTTTACGTTTAGAGCTTTTGTTGTTGTTAAAGCTTTTCTTTTAATGCTTTTGACGCTATGTCTAGTTGTCATCGTTATCTATTGCGACAACTAAAGAATTATAGCGTTTGTTAAAAATCTCGCGCAATATATTTAAACAAAGTATATAAACATTTAAATTTAGTTTGTTCGCAAAAAGATTGCAAACAATTAAATTAAACTAAAATATATCTTTACTAAAAAGCAAATAATTGACAAACTAATTAAAGCTTTTTTTTGTAACGTATTTAAAACGTTTTGACAAATTCTTAAATTAATTTAATAATTAAATCACTTATAATCTTAAACATAGATATTAAATTTAGTTATTTAGATAACTTGCAACTAAATAGTTGCTATATTTATTGTTGTTAATCTTTGCATTGTTTATTTAAATTTGCACTTATTGTTCTCTTTGTTTTATTAGTAAAGTTATCGAATATTATTAACGACGTTTGCATAATCTCTTGTTAAGATTCTATTTTTTATATACTTTTTAAGCTTTAGAGCATCTTGAACGCGTAAATATACGTACGTCAACACATAAATTGTTGACGAAGAACTTTTATGCACTTTTTTTACTTTTGCTAGAAAGGTGTTCGAGACTTAATAGTTTTAAAATAAATTTCGAACTTAATAAAATATAAAACATAATTTATGTAAAAGCTAATTTTTAGATTTAGATCAAATAGAAGTGTCGAAATATTGTAATCGATTTGACCTAGTATCGAAACTACTTGATTTAGCACTACTCGACTCGATATAACGTAATTGATTCGAATAGCTCCAATCAATGTATATAGATAGGCAAAGTCCTAGCTCCTACATAGAAACTAAGCGTTCTACTACCTATTATTTTGACAAGTCGAGTCGATTTCAAAATAATAGAAATCAACTCGGGTTTCGGGTCGATTCCTAGGGTTAAAATCGTCGAGTCGAGTCAATTCCAATAGTTGGAACCGAAACCCGACCCGACGATCAATCTAATTCGAAATAAATTTCGATTTGCAAAAATCGAAGATTTTAATAATAAGCAAACAATAAATATTTTTATATAGAATTAAGTTAAAGAATTAAATATTAATTAATTGTATAACAATTGCAATATTGTATTTTTTAACAACGCAACATTTAAAGATAGTAAGAAAAATTAAATATATACAAAAAATAATTTAGAACTCTTGTTATTTTGTTTGCAACTAATAGATTTGTTTTAAATAACTATAATATACAATTCTCTCTTATATTAAGTTGTTGTTTAAATAGACTCAAAATTAATAACAACAAAAAATAATATAAATTTTTAACTAAGCTTTTTCTAATTAAAATAAAATAACTATACTGTTTGTTATTTCTGTTAATTATAAACTATATTCGATATTATTAATATAATATTAATTTAATTTAGAATATCTTTGTCGCAAATATTGTTAAATATATATAAAAAATCTTAAAAATTAGTAATATATTTAAATAGAATATTTATAATTTTGTAATTAGAGTAATTTTTTGTATAGTTGCAAGAAATATACAATTTTTAAATATTAGAAAAACAAATATTTATATAAATTCTTTTTCTTAATATTGTTGTTAAAAATTTCTTATAATAGCTAATACTTTTATAAGTATATAGACTTCAATAGTATATTCGATTAAATAGAGAGATAGATAGAAAATTAAAAATAAAAATACAATAGTTTTTTAATATTTAAATATTATAATAAGATTTATTAGAATTTAATAAAACAACAATATAGAATATACAAAATTAATAAAAATATTATTAAACAAATTGCAAATATTAACAATATAAAAGCGTTAATTTAAATAGAATATATATATTTTTTTTAAATTGTAAATAAATCGAAGTATTATCGAAGACTTATATAATTTTATTACAAAATTATTTAAACAATTATTTTTATCTTTGCGTCTATATACAAAATTGTATTTTTTTTAATCTAAACAAAAATTATATTATAATACTTAATTAATAAAATTTTAACAACATATTATTATTTTAATTAAATTACAATTTGATTGTTTAAAAAAGTTTAATAATATATTAAGATTTAGATTGCTAATATTTTGCAAATTATACAAGTTTAAGTTTTAATTTATAAAATTATTCTTATTTTTATTTTTGCAATAATATTGCAAGCAATTATTCTATACTACTATTTTTTTGTTTAATCTAAGTTGTTTTCTTTTTTTAAATATTTTAAATAAATATAACAAACATATTTTTCAGATTTAAAAATTTTTAGATTTAAAATTAAATATTGTTGTTTGTCGAAGAAGTTAATAAAGTAGTATAATATATAATATAAACAGCTTGCATTGCAAAAAAATTAACAGAATAAAAAATACTAAAAAATTCTTGCTATAGATATAAGTATTTAAATTAGCTTGCTAAAAAATTTATTAAAAAATCTTTTAAATTTAAAAGAAAGTTCTGAATCTATATTAATTATAATTAAAAATCTAGAAAAATAGTAGTATTGCTATTCTAAATATTTAAGTTAATTTATTTAACTAAAAAATAGAATACAAGAGTTTGCAATATATTTAAAACAATATTTGCAATATTTAAGATACAAAAAAAAGAAAAGAAAAAGAAAATTCTGAATTTGCGTTAACTGTAATTAAGAATCTAGAAATATATTAATATTGTTATTTTAAATATTTAAGCTAGTTTATCTAATTAAAAGATAGAATACAAAAATTTGCAATATACTTAAAACAATATTTGCAATATTTAAAATAAAATTAAAAAAAAAACTTGTTGTGCTGCTCTAATTAAACAAAAATATAATATAGCAATACTATTAGAATTTATTATTATATATTTGATTGTATTAAACTTAATAGCAGAATTAATCTTTAGATTGTCGTGTAGTATAAACAACAAAATATTATATAAAAAGTCTTAAATTTCTAGATAGTATATATAATATTTTTCTCAAATTGTTTGCTTTAAAACAAAAGATTAAAATTATAATAAAATTAATATTATATTAAGTAATTTGTCTAAAGTAGATATATTTAACAGATATAATTTGTTCTATTTCTAGCAATTTTTCTAGCTATTATTAATTACAATATTATATACAATATCTATAAAATATTTTCTAACTATTATTAAGATACAAGATTAAAATATTATTAATATAAATATTTTGAAAAGAATTCGAATTTCTATTTTTTTTGTTTTTGACTAATTTATGCTTCAGATCTCTATAAAATAGAAAAACAAAAAAACTATTTAAATTATTAGTTAATACTATAGAATCTCGAGTTATTTGCTGTATTATAAGTTCTGTTTATATATATTAAATAATACAATACAAAATAAAAATAAAAAGACTATAATTTTTTAATAAAACAATTATTAAAAATATTAATAGCTCGATAAAAGTATTTTTCTAATAGTGAATAATATTTGTCGAAATATAAATACAAGATATCTTGTTTAAAAAAATTGTTAGAAAGTATTAATATATACAAAATACAAAATACAAGATACAATTCCGCTAGAAAAATATATAAATAGATTGTTAAAAACAAAAAAAAAAAGTTTTAAAAAGAATTAGAGTAAACAAAAGTACAAATAGATTAATTTGTACAACAAAAAATTTAAATAAAAAATATTTTTTAATAAATTAAAAAAACAAGAATATAAACAAAAGTTAAATATCAATTTAACAAAAAAAAATATAATTTTCTTTTCTTTAAGATTTGTATATAATTAGTAATTTTAAAATTAAAATTATAGTTTTCGAACTTAGTACAAATTTGAAAAAAAGATAAAACTAATTATCATTTTAATTATTAATATAAATATCTAGAGAGATTTATATTGAACAATATTTAATAATTTTTAAAACACAAGTATTATTAAAAAATAGCAAAATCTTAAAATTGTAACAATAAAAAAATTCTACTAGACTAAATTTTTTTTTTTTTTTTTCTATAGTTATATTTTAGCAAACAATTTTAAATCGAAGACTATATCTAAGATTTATATAATATTAGATTATTAAAGTATTTACTTTGTAGAATACTAATTAGAAAATAGATTTTTTAATATAAACAATTAAATAAAGTCTTAATCAGATATCTATTATATAATTGTACAAATATTTGTAATTAATAGCAATACTATTAGTTTAGTAACCAACTAATTTGCAACAATCTTAATAGTTGTAATATTGTAAATTAAATACTTAAGAAAAACTCGAAAAATAGAAAAGTTAAAATATTGCGTTAGTTAGTATTTTTATAGTAAAACAATAAATAATTAAAGCAAAATTACTTATATTGCAATAAATCGATCTTAAAGTATTGTACAATTGTTTGCATTTAAAAATATTCTAGTATATAATTTATTTAATAGTAAAATAAAACTTAAGTTTTAGAAATTAGAGTTTTAATATTTGCAATAGCTGCAATATATATAACTTTAAAAAAATGTATACTTTAAATATATAACTAACAACAAAACAACAACAAAAATAGTAAGAAATTTTTTAAATAAATTTTGTATTAACAACAAAGATTTTGCGCAGTACTTAACAATAAAAATAAGTTAATAAAAATAATAGTATAAAAGACTTTATAACTCGAATAAGAATATAAAATATATAATAACTTTAAAGAGAATAAAATAGATAAAAAAACTAATTATTGTAATTTATTTGCAAAAAGATTTATAAATAATACAGATATATATAGTTCTTATATATATTAGAACTTTAAAATATATATCTTAGAAATTAATATTATAAAATATATTTATATATAGAAATTGCAAAACTATGTAGCAATATTTTAATAAAATATCTTTATTTATTTATAATTGTTGTATCAAAGAATATTAAATCTTTTTTTAAAAAAGATCTTTTGTAAGAATTTTTGTATTTGTTATTGTTATTAATTACAATTTTAAATTTAATATATTAAAATAGAAATTGCAAATAAATTAAATCTATTAAGTAAAAATACTATTGATCAAATATTTATTTAAATAATTTTTTTTCTATCTTATTTTAGTTAAAAGCTGTTTTAGTTTTTATAATTTAATACTACTATAAATTCTTTTAGTTGTTAATAAAGATACTGTATTTGTAAAACTTCTTCTATTATTGTTAGAGTTTTCTTTTCTATGTTTTAGAAACTATAGTTGCTCTATTTATAAAAAATACAACTTTGATTTTTTACAGTTTTCTTTTTTTTATTCTCGAAATTGTTATTTTTAAAAATAGTTCTTTTTACTATTATTGTTCTTTTTATTAAACAACAATTTTTTTTTTTTGAGATTGCTTACTAGAGTACAAAGAACTTTTTGTTAGCAATAGTAAATCTTGTATCTAAAAATGCTGTTTTGCGACAATTAAAAAAACAAATATTGCAAAAAACTAAATATATAAACAATAGAAAATTTCTATATTAATATTTTTAATTTATTCAGAAAATATATTAGCAAACAATATTAGTTTATCTGATATAAATAAATATTGTATTGCTAATATTTGCAAATAATTAAGAAAACAAATTTTTTTAATACTTTTTATTTAATATACAAAAAAAGAGCTATTAATACTATTAATTAAAGAAATAATATTGCGTACAATTTAAAATACTGTAAATTTAGTATTAGTTTAACAAATAATATAATATGATACAAAGATTAACAAGTTACAATTCTTTAATAAATTTATTATAAAAAATACTAATATTTTTGTAATAATATTTCTCTAACAATATATTACTTTAGCAGAAATATAGATATGCAATACTTTGTCAAAAAAGATTTAAATAAAATTTTAATAAATTTTAATAGCAAAATATAAAATTTAATTTTGTTGCAAATATATTTGTATAGATTGTTTTAAACAAAACAAAATTAAATTCTAAAATAAATTAGCTTAAACAAAAGCGCAAGTAGACTAAACTATATTATAAAAAAACTAAATTAAAGATATCTCTTAATAAGTTAATAAAATAGAAATATAATATAAAGATATTAAACAATTTAATATTGCAAATATTTTGCGTTTTTTTTTTAATATTTGTATTTTATTAATAATCTTAAGATTAAAATTGTAATTCTCGAACTTAATTTAAATTTAAAAAAAGAGATACAAATTGTTATAATTATTATTATTAGATAATATATTAATAGAAATTTGAACTTAACAATATTTAATAAATTTTAGAATACAAATATTATTAAAAAATGACAAAATCTCGAAATTGTAACAATAAAAAAATTATACAAATATAAATTTTTTATTATTTTCTTTAACTCTATAGCTATATTTTAGCAAATAGTATTTAATCGAAAATTATATTTAAGATTTAAGAAATATTAAATTGTTAAAGTACTTACTTTATAAAATGCTAATCTAAAAATAAATTCTTTAAGTTAAACAATTAAATAAAGTTTCAATTAATTATTTGTTATATAGTTGTTCGAATATTTCTAATTAATAATAGACTAAGTTGCAGCAATCTTAACAACTGCAATATTAGTAAATTAAATACTAGAAAAAGATTTAAACAATAAAGAAATTAAACTACTATATTAGTTAGTATCTCTATATTAAAACAATAAGTAGTTAAAGCAGAATTACTTATATTGTAATTGATTAATCTTAAAGTACTATATAATTCTTTATATTTAGAAAACATTCTAATATACAATCTATTTAATATCGAAAAAAAATTTAAATTTTAGAAATTAGAGCTTTAATACTTGCGATAGCTATATTGTAAACAGCTTTAAGAAATACGTACTTTAAATATATAACTAACAATAAATTGATTGCAAGAATAATAAGAGAATTTAAAAACGATTTTTTTTGTCGAAATTTATTAAAACTATTGTAAGTATATAGTACTTACTAACAAGTAAAAAGAATAATATATAAAATTTCGAAACTTAATATTAAACATAAAATAAGTTTTGTAATAAGAATTAAAAAATAAGATTAAGAATTAAGAATTTGAAAAAATATAAAAGAATACAAAAGAATATAGAATAAATAAAAAAACTAATTATTGTAATTTATCCGCAGAAAGATTTACAAATAATATAGATATTATTTTTATATATATTCGAACTTTAATATATATATCTCGAGAATTAATATTATAAGATATATCTATATATAGAAATTGTAAAATTATTAAACAATATTTTAATAAAATATTTATTTCTGTTCTTAATTTTTATTTTAACAACTATTAAATCTTCTGCTTATAGCTTTCTTATATAAAATTTATAAAATTTAGTATATATTGTCTACTATTAATACTAAAAAAGATATTTGTAAAACTATTTCTACTATTTCTATATATATAGATCTTAGAAATAAGAATCTTTTCTTAATTTAAATTTTTGTAACAAAATATATTTATTTTAAAAATTGCAAAGATTTAAATTACAAAACAAATACATATTTAATTCAGAATTCTATTGTTTTTTATTAGACAAAACTAGATATTCTTTGTAACCAAAAAAATTGTAGATATATTTATCGAAATAATTGTATAAAATTGTATAGATAATACTGTACGACCAAAGACTATAGTTATTTACCCGATATTTATCTGGAATATTGCCGGAATATTGCTAGACTATTGCCAGGATATTGCTAGGATATTGCCAGGATATTGCCAGGATATTGTTAGAATATTGCGACTAAATAACGGATAGATAATTGGCAAAAATTAGTCATTTAATCGGAAAGTGTCGAATAAATTTTGGGTAAATTTTGGGTTTGCTTCAAATAAACTACACGCGAGTTAATAATCAAAACAGCAATATTTCGGGTAAATTTCGGGTAAATTTCGGGCATAAATATTACTAGTAATATATATATATATATATATATATATTTTTTTTAAGATAAGTAGATTAACTTATATTAGCAATATAAATAATGTAGTACGTACACGCTAGTAGGGGGGGTCTAACACGCGTATAGAAATTTCGTAAATTACGTAATTTCGCAATAAAATATTTGTTAGCGTCGATAATCGCGAAGCTAGAGACTTCTCGAGTTTCTTAAACTTTAAATTTAAGGTTAAAACTTTAATTTAAAAATAGAATAATGCTTTAACGACTTTACGTATTGACGAATCAACGATATACATAATTTACTATTCGATATGCCAAGACTCGAAATCTCGATCGAGCTAGCGTTGGGACTTAGAAATTTTTCTAAATTTTAAATTTTCAAATTTTCAAAATTAGCATCTATAGGTTATAAAGTTGCTATATAGCGATTGACTACCAATTATCAATCGATTTCTAATCGAAAGTTAATCGGAAGTTAACCAGAAATTAACCAAAATAGAAATATTCCGAATAGATTCCGGATAGTCTCCGGATTAATTCCGAGAAAATAATCCTATAGATGGGCCTGTAAGTACAATTTAACTTGTACAAATAGTTAATAAAATATATTAGTTTATCTATACTTTATATATATTGTCGATAGAGTATTTAAGTTTGCTGTAGAAAAAATAGTATTATATCTTTTGTTTTTTGTTGTTTTTGTAAATTTTATACTTGTTTCTTTTAATAAGATTGCAATACTATTGCTTTTTGTCTAAATAGTTATCTAGAAACTTGATTTTAATAATAATTTCTAAAATATTTGCGCAAAGTTTATCTAAATTAAATATGTAATTGTTGCTATTAATTTTGCGCAATTTATTGCAACAATTAGACTTCTTATTTGTAATAATTTTGTTGCAATATATATTAATAAATTGTTTTTTTAGTAGAGACTTAAAATATTATAAGTCTAAGCTTATTAGCAATCAGTATTAAGAGAGTATAAATTGTAAAAATACTCTAAGAGTAAAAACTTCGAATTTATTTTATTTACAATTTGTAATCTTAACAATTTCTAAATTTATTTGTCGATTATATTAAATAATATAGTTTTTATATCTATTATCGCAACTATAGTTAATATTATATCTGTAAATATATTGTTATTTTTCAAATTAAATATTGCGCAAAAACTTGTAGTTTTTATTGCTAACTAAATAAAAAAAGTAATATTTTTCTATTATAGTATCGAATTTTTGCAATTGTATATATAAGTACTTTAGATATTTATATTTTTAGTAGATAGAAAACAACTAAATATATATTTTTAAAACTATTTCTACTAGAAATCAGAAACAACAACTATTATATTTATTAGATTTTCTGCTTCTTGTATTAATTAATTTGCAAATTTTATTAACTCTAAATCTTGCAAGCATAAAATAAAAAATAAAAAAACAAAATTAACAAATATTTTTATATTTTAGTTTTGCGTAAAATTAAAATAAAGAAAACTATTAACTTAGAATAAAAAATATATTTAAGAGAAAAAACTTACAAGATAATTTATTCTAGTAGAAAGATAATAAATATATATAAAAAGATATATTTTTTTAAATATTAATAATCTTAAATATATTTTTATATCGATTTTTGTAATTAAAATCGTTGTTGTTGCTAACAACAATATTACAAAACTACTAAATAAACTATATAAACATCTTTATTAAATAAAAATCAATAACAATCTATATTTTTAATTAGTTTAGAATTCTAGACTTTTAAAAAATTAGAGTTTATCTAAAATCTTCGACAATATAATATAGTTCTCTTTTAATTTAATTAATAAAAATCTTGTTTTCTATTAGAAATAATATAACAAATTATTTAATATTTATATATTGTATAAAATTAAGTTCAGAAATTGTTTAATTTAATAACAAGTTATTTGAATTATATAATTTTAAAAAGAACTATATTTTTAAAATCTTTGTCTACTAAATTAATATCGAGAATTTGATAAACAATCGATTATAATTTTTATAGATCTGTCTGCTTTGTAACAATGTCTATAACAAAATAGAAATCGAAATCTATAACAAATTAGTTAAGAATATCTAAACAATTTATATCGAAAAAAACTATAATAGAGTTAAAACAAAAACAATATCTAAGAAACAATATAGCTATAAAAGTATATAAAAAAAAATTTAGTTTAAACAATAAAATAATATTGTTATATAAAAAAGACAAAAAAGATTTAAATATTTTTATTAAAAAAATATTCGAAAGTAAAAAAGACTAGTTACTAAACAAATTAATCAAAATTTTGTAAAACTATTAAACAAATATTTACAAAAATTTTGCGCTAATTTCCTATAAATAACTGCGTTTGCTCTATTAATACTAAATATATTATTTGTATTTCGATTGCTTTGCAATATTGTTTAGTATAGTATTTAATATTTAAATTAATATAAATATAATATATTGTTAAAAATATTTAAAAATTCTGAAGTTTACAAACAATTCTATACGTTATATAAAAAAATATTATAAAAGTTGTACTTAAGTTAAGAAAATTAATATATATAAGTATTTAAAGAAGATCTTATACAATTAAGAGATACAATAAAACAATTATTACTAAAAACAGTACTTTTGTACAAACTTATTAACAAAAATTGCAAAAACAACTATTATAATAAATATTGTATATATAACAAATAAAAACTTAAGATATTATACTGATTAAATTTCTTTAGATAATAATTTTTTGAATCTAAATTTAGCTTTAAAATACAATCTTAGTTTAATATATTTATTACTTAATTTTTTAAAAGACAATTATTCTGCAGATTGCAGTATATTATATTATTTAATTAAAAAGATATTAAATTAATAGATATAGTAGATTAAAACAAATTTAATTGCAATATTTTACAACTATAAAAAATTAATTAAATCTATTAATAATTCTTATAAAGATTGTTAATTTAAATCTAATTTATTGTTTATATTATCTTTGCTATACAACAAGAGTTACAAAACTATAATTAAAAAATAATTAAAAAATTGTTATTAAACTATTCTTAAATATATAAAAAATTGTTTAAGATTTCGAACATATATATTAAATACAATAAATTTTTTAGCAATAACTCGATTATTTAAATATTCAAAATAAGAACAAGAAATATTATTATCTAATTAAGAATTGCTATAAATTTTTTTTTAACAAAATAGACTATAGTCTAATATACTGATTTTATAATTGCAAATATACTAAAAGCAATATTAATTAATTTTTTAAAAATAAGCAATTAAAATTACTTTATAGATTTGTCTTTTATTCGAACAATAATATATAACTTGTTAAGTTAAATAGTATGTTGTAAGAAATATTTAATAACAAACAAAAGATTAACGCGTTTAAATTAACATTAAACATAAAAAATACAACTTACTTTAATCTAGATTGCAGCTTATTCGAAATAAGAATTTCTATTCGAAATAAGCTCTGTCGATACTTAGCTTATATTTAGTATACTTATATCGAATTACAAAAATTAATAGCAATTTTCGCTCGCAATCGAAATACAAGTTTAATATATATATAGTTTATATAAAATGTAAATCTTTTTATTCAATATTAACTAAAAATTAATTTTCAAAATTTTGTTTCTTTTTAATATATACTAGATATAAATTTAATTCTCTATATTTATAATATTTTTAGAATTGTGTAAAATCTATAATGCGCAATCAATTAAATTCAAAAACAAGATTTATATACTACAAAATTATATTTTATTATAGTATTAATTATTTTCAAATATAGTATAAGTTTGATATAGTTTTATATTTGCGCAATTTAGCTACTTGTTTTATATATATATTATATTTAAATTTAGTTTATATTCAATTTAAATCTTAATAGCAATATATTTTTTAATAGTACTATCAAATTTTTTGTTTTCGAAATCTTTATATTTTTTAACAAAAATAATTCTTCTATATTTGAGAATCTTGCAAATTAAGATTAATAAACAATTTTGCGATAAATAAATAAAATAAAGATTTATTCTATATCTATTATATATGTTGCGCAATACGATGACAACATATCTAAAGCCTGCAGATCGAGATAGTAACAAATAAGCAACTCGAAAAGTTGTTTATCTACTTTTGATTGATTCGCTTAGCGAGTTAACTCAAATTTAAATTAATTTAATCTAAGTAAGCTAGATTCAATTGAAACTAGCTTAGAGACTACAATATATCTTGCAATTTTTGCTCTTTATATATAATTATCTTTTATAATATTAATAATTTACTACGTTGTTTATTACATCTTTCAATAGATTATAAATCTAGATTTGCGAAAACTTTTAATTCAACAATCTTTAATGCTATTATTGCGATAGTCTCGATTGCGTTCTATAAAGAACAAAAGATACTATTATTAATAAATAGAAATCGACACACATCTTCGAGTTACGTAAGAGATTTTTGCGCAAACGAATTAATTTTGTTCAATTACAAATTTTACAAAAAACAAACAACAATAAGAGAGACTAACTTATACGTTTAAAAGAAAGCTAGTTAATACTTTAAAGAGAGCAAACTATATTGTTTAAAAGAGAGCTAATTAACATTTTAAAAAAAGCAAACTAAATTGCTTTAAAGAAAGCAAATATAGCATTAAAAAACATTGTTAAGACAACAACGTAATTACGATTTTCGTACTAGATTAATAAAAATTAGTGTATTAAATCTCTTTATTGTTATTTGACAAACATTACTTTATCTATCTTTTTTATTTTTTTGTTAATTTTACTTTATTTACTTTTACATATTATAAGGAACGATATACGCAAAACAATTAACGTACTTAGTCGAATTACGAACAAGCAATAATTTTGTCAAATAAGAAATTATTTTATAATAAAAAATCTTTGAAATATAATTCAATCTTTAAATTTTATTGTACTTTTTACTTTTACAAGCAAAATTAATTTAATATTATCAATAATTTTTTAATTTAAAGACGTAAAAGCAAATGTTAAAGCTACTCTTTATATTTAACTTTGCTTGAACGAGAACGACAAAAAGAACGTAATTGTTATAATTATCGCATATAAAATATAAAGATTTTTAATATATAAATACAAAGAGAAGTTTTAAATTATTAAAAGATAGCACTTGATAAACTATATAAACTATAAGAAGTCTATTAATTAAAGTATTAATAAAGCATAAACGTATCTTAAAAAGCTAAAACAAAAGATTGTTAAAACTTAATTTAATATAAAGAGATTATGTTGCAACAATAAACTAATTTAGATATTGTTAATTTTTTTGCTCTTAAAATATATTGCAACTCAAAATACTTTTAATGTTTAAAATTCTTTTGACGTTAACGTAACTCTTTAAAAGTTGCAAAAAAAAATTGTTTAAAGTTAATAAGATTGCTATATAAATTAAACGCGAAATTAATTGTTCGAAATTTCGACATTAATATTAAAGTTTTTTTTTAAAATCGAACTTTAATTTTTATTAACAATTTAATTTCTTTAATCGAAAAGCTAGTAAAGACGTATATTGTTGTTATCTTTGTTAAAGTTTTAAATATTTTGTTAAAAAGTATCTCTTTCGCATTAATGTTTGCAAATACATTTAAAAAAAATAAAAAAAACAAAGATTATTAAAAATAACAAGTAAAAGTTTTACAAAAAGTATTATGTTTACAATGTTAAAAACAATAATTTGTTAAAAAAAATTTTACTTAATAATAGCGACTTTAATATTAAGAAAAACATTAATAAAAAACTTGCAACGTTGTTTAAAAAAAATGTTAATAAAATTTTCGACAATAAATAAGTTGTTAATATTGGCACTTTCTTATATATAATTAATTAATTTCGATACTTTAAAAATTCTTTTATTGTTATTTCTAAACGTATTGTTAAAATTAAAGAGAAAAAATTGTTTTTAAATTAATATAAGACAACAACAATACGTACAAAGAATAAAAACAAAATATATTTAACAAATATTCTTTTTGTTTTAGATTTTAAAATTAATCTTTTGTTTAATAGACGTATATATTAGAAAAATTTATATAAAAACTTTAACAAACACAATATATAAATACAAAATAAATAAATAAAACGTATTTTTATTGCAAATTAATAAAGAGATATATATATAATAAGCAAAATAGCATTAAGTTTAAACAAGTTTGCTTTTATTGTTGTTATATAACAAAAGTCTCTTGTAGCGTTTTTAGCAATTAATAGCGTATCTAATTAGAAAAATTAAATGCAAATTAATATTAATAAAACAATTATTAACAACTTTAAAGCAAAGTTGTATAGTCTTTAATATTGTTAATTTGCTTATTTAGACGCAATTAAATTGTAAAAGCTATATAAAATTACTATATTCTTAAAGCTCGTTTTTATTATTAAAGATATAAAAAAAAATTGTATAATATGCGCATTAATTAAGCTTTACAATAAGAGAAATTATTATATTAATAAACGTAAAACAATTATTTTAGCTTTTATTTTAATTAATATTTGTAAATTATTGTTAATTTTAAAACTTAAACACAAGTATTTTTTTAAAATTATTAACAATTATTTTGTAAAACATAAGTATTAATAATAATTAAATAAAAACAAGTTGTAAATATTTTTTGTTAATAACAAATACAAATAAAGTTTTAAAATAAAGTTAAAGTATTTGTAATTTGCAACAATAATAATATAGAACTTAAATTAGCATTTAATAAATAATATTTATTTTTTAATATTGTACTTAATTATACTTTGTTGTACAATTCTCTTTAAAACAATATTGCTAAACAAAATATACAAATTATCGAAAACTTTATAAAAGTTATAATTAAAAAGACGAAACTTTTTATTAAATTTTAACTAAAAGTTGTATAAATAAATATATATTTGCAAAATCGCATAACAATTAAATTGTTTATTAACAATAAATTTATTATATTTATCTCTACATTTATTAACGTTAAATTATTTATTAATTATTTGTATATATAAAATTGCAAATATTATTTTTATATAAACTTTAAATCTTTTTTTGTCAAAGACAAAAAAAATAAACTTATAGATAAAGAACAAATAGAAATGTTTCTCAAATATATTAACAAAACAAATGTATTTATCAAAATATAAATATTAGATTTAAGTAAAATTATTAAATATAATATTGTTAAATATATTAAAAACAAAAAGAAAGAACATATTAATTTTAAGATACGTATTAAGATTATTAATATTTTGTTAAAAAGACAATTAATAGATAGATCTTACAAAAATGCAATTAAAAATCAATTTAACTTAGATCTTGCTTACATTAACTTAGATCTCGCTTATATTAGTTTAGATTTCGCTTATATTAGTTTAGATCTTGTTTATACTAACTTAGATCTTACTTAGAATAACTTAAATCTTGTCTAAATTGCTTTAGATTCTTTCTAGATAACTTTAGATAATTTTATTTTATTTAAACGTTATATATAAACATTTTTGCACGTTGTTATTCTAAAGAGAAAACAAGTTAATAATAGTATAGAGAACTTGAAAAAATATCGAAGCAAAATTGTTTGCGTTATAATAATCTTTATAATCTAAGACGTAATTAATAAGACTATAAATTCAAAATATAACTTTGCAATTATTAATAAAAAAGATAGTAATATTAACAAGCTTATTATACTTATATTAAAAATATAAAACAAAATTGTAAACAATTTTGTTTAAAGAAAGCTATAGAAAGATACTATATAAGAGAAATTACTTGCTTTTGCTACTAATAATATATAAGAAATTGTTATTTCTTTTTAAAATATTAATATTGTAATAAGTAAATAAGTGTTTAAAGCAAAAATATATATAGATAAAATATTGAAGAAGCTTAAAGCAAAATTAATTGCAAAAGATTTTACACAAATCTTCGAAATTAATTACAAAGACACTTTTATTTTTATTATTAAATTTAATATTTTATAAATGTTTTTTGTTATTATTATGTTAAAAAATTTAGAATGTTATTAGATAAATATTAACAACATCTTTATTAAATTTTTTTTTAAGAAAAAAATCTATATAATATTTTTATTTGAAGTAAATGTATTTTTAGAGTAATGCTTGCGCATTTTTTAAAATTTTTATAATTTAAAACAAGTTGTTCGCAATTAATATAAATATTGTGTTAAAGAGTTTGCTAAATTAAACTTTAAATAGTGCAATATTAACTCTTGTTTCTTGTTCTATTTTAAACAACGCATTATGTTTTTACTTTATATTAATAATATTGCTATTGTTATATAATTAATAAGTAACGTTGATTAATTTAAACGCGAGTTTCAAAAAATATTTAAGATAAAAAATCTAAAAGAAATAAAAAGAATTCTTAACATTAAAATTATTCGCAATCGAAAAGTTAAAACTTTATATATAAATTAATTTTATTATATTAATAAGATGCTTAATAGATTACAAATACTTGTTAACAAAAGCAATTTAATTAAATTGCTTATAAATAAATACAATTCTCTTCGATTTATTAAATTAAAAGACGAGCGAATTGATAAAAGAGATTATTAATATGCAATTGAAAGTATTATATATGCAATTATTTACATTTGTTTAGATATTGCTTTCGCAATAGAACGTCTAAGTTAATATTTTATTAATTTGACAAAGTATTATAATTAGATTTTGAAAATATTGCTTTAATATCTTTGTTTTATTGTTAACAAAAGACTAACGTATAGCAATAGTAAAAATTTATATTTAGTAATATACTTTAACTTAGACTACGTATTTAATAGATTAAATCAAAAGTTAATTTTTAAATATATATTTATAATAAGCGAAGAATTGATTGCATAAATATTATGCAAATAAAAATTAATGACAATATCTATTATTAAGACTAAGTATATAACTTTATTTATATATGTTAAGAAGAGTCTATAAATTATATAGATTCTAAGAAACATTAATTATGCAAAATACTTTAAAGATTTACTAAATCGCATAGACATTGTTAAAAACAAAATATATAAATTTGTATTTTTTATATAATTAATAAGCGACAATTAAGCAACTTTAGCACTTATTAAAAACGCTTATATTAATAATAGATTAAAACACATCGAAGTAACATTTTATTACACTAGAGATCTTTGTAAAAATAATCGCATTCGCACTAGTTTCGTTCAAAGCGCAAACATAATAACAAATAAGCTAATAAAATTATTGCTCAAAGATAAGTTTAAAATCTTTATTAAATAGCTTAAATTAATAAATTAATAAATTAATAAATTAATAAATTAATAAATTAATAAATTAATAAATTAATAAAAGCTAATAGATATGTTATTATTAAGTAAAAGTATTGCGCAATATAACAACAACATATTTGAAACTTGCAAATCGAGATAGTAACAAATAAGCAATTTAGAGAGTTGTTTGTCTATTTTTGATTAATTTGCTTAGCAAACTAGCCTAGATTTAAGTCAACTTAATCTAAGTAAGCTAGATCCAATTAAATTTAACTTAGAAACTACAATATATCTTGCAATCTTTGCTCTTTGTATATAATTATCTTCTATAGTATTGATAATTTACTACGTTGTTCGCCACATCTTTCAATAATATACTAGATATTTGCTAAATATATAAACAAATTTCGAATCTTAATAATATTAATACTATTAAATTAAATACAATATTAAGTAATTAAAATATTAACAAAAATACTTCTATAAACAATTAAAAAAATCAAAATATATTAAACAATTAAAATCTTAATAGTTTTAACAAACTATTGTTTATAAAATTTAAAAAAATAGATTCTTTTTTATACTTTATATCTATTATATATTAAATTAATATTTATTATATATAGAGCTTTATTAACGTTAATAGAATTGCAATTATTTTTAAAAAACACAATTAAGTAGTTGTATTAAAAATACAAAACTATTATAATATTTTAGTATATTTATATATATATTTAAAGAAGATTCTTTATTTTGTATACAAAAAAAACACAATATTAATCGAGATTTTAATTAATATTTTTATTAGAGTATTAATTAACAAATATATATTTAATATATATTTAATTTAAATAAAATATAATTTTAATTTATATTAAAATTAAATTAAATTTTTTATTCTTACAATTAATTTTAAAATTATTTAGATTGCTTTTCTATTTCTAGAAATTAAAAAAAAAACAAAAAAAACAAAATTTAATATTAAAATTTTAAATATTTTAAAATTAAGTATTGCAAATATATAGATTTAAATATACTATATATATATTTTATATACAATAGAGTTAAGCTTAAGAATATTAATAATTTTTAACAATATTCTATTTAATTAATATATATAATAAATATTAATACGCAATTAAAGTATTGCATAGAAATCTAATATTATAAATTTTTCAAAAAGTAACAAAATTAATATATATATTGTATATATTTCGAATTTATAACTTGTATATACAAAAATTAAAAGTCTACTATATAAAAAAATTATAAAATAAGCTCTTATTTTATCTATATTGTTTGTAGACTAATTTTATAGATTTATTAAGTTAAATATTTTTTACTTTTTGATACAAAATTATAGTATACAAATCGAATTGTTAACACAAACTTAGTATATGTTAATATTAACTATTTCTATATTTTAATAAACTACAAATTACAACAATATACAAAAAATTGTATTTTTGTTAAATATCTAGTTTTTAGAAATTCTATCTATAATTAATTCTATTCTAATATAAATTTAATATATATTAAATATATATAGAATTTAATTATTCTTAGAAAAATAACAAAATTAAAATTACTTAGTATATACAATGCGCAATTAGATATCTATATTTCTATTAATTAAAAACAATTTCTATTTTTTATACTAATTGTACACAAAAATTATATTTATTATCTATTATATTCTATCAAAATATTTTAATAAATTGTCGACAATATAATTGCAATAATTAAACAACAAGATTTACTATCTTTAATAATATATAAACTAAGTTTATATCTAGTATATATATTGTTTGTATTAAATACTTTGCAAAATACTATGCTATTCTTTTATTATATTTAATTTATATATTAAATATAGCAAAATTGCTTTGCGCTATATATACAATAATTTTAATATAAAAAATTGTATAGCAATATTAATTTGCAAGCAAAAACTTAAAAAAATTTCTATTAAAACAATTTTAAAAAATTAGTTTATGTTTAGTTTAAATATTGTATAAATCTAGTTTATAATTTATAGAAACTAATTAAAAATTTGTTTTTAATTAATTGTATTTTTTAAAGAAATAAGAAATTAGAAGTATTATCTATTTTAACAATTTTTTTTAACAATATATTATTGTATATTGTATTTATACTTAGATTAAAATTTTTATAAATTAATTATATTTTAAAATAAATTTTGTATTTAAACAAATTTAAAACAAAACAAATCTATACAATATTTCGAATTAAAACTAGAATTATTATTGTAAATTTAATATATATACAATATATATTAAGTATATACTCAAATTGCAATAGAAATTAATATCTACTACTATATATAAATTAATATAGAAACTATTAAAAATTATTATACAATATTTATTAAAATATTTAAAGTATTAAAAGAAATTGTTTGTTAAACTATTTAAATTTTTTATATCAATTATAAAAACAAAGAATTGCAAACCTTTATACTAAATATAAACAAAAAACAAGCTCTAAATATATTTAATATATATTAAAATTATACAAATATTACTAATATTTTGTTTAGAATTTAAAAAATATTTTTACAATTTTAACAATTTTTGAAAGTAATTTAAATATCTTAAATATATATTAATTTTTTGTCGAATATATTTTAAATATAATTTTCAAAAATATTGTTTTAATTATTTAACAATTTATTTTATAAATTAATTTTAAAAAATCGAGATTGTTAACAAACTACTATAATATATAAACAATATAAATATATTATATTTTAAACTTAAAATATAAATTAAATATTAAAAAACAAAATAAATTTTTGTCAAACTATATAAAGAGAAATTAAAAAAAAATTGTATTAATAGATACTAGCTTGCAATTATACTAATATAGAAGAAAACAATTATTTTTAAAATAATAAATTTGCAAAACAAGAACTATTACTATTTGTTTCTATATTTAGATAGAACTTATATTTATTCTAAGTTGTATTTATATTAATTATATATTAAAATAAAAAATATATTATTAAAATATTTTAAGATAGAAAAAGATATTCTATCTATTTAATATAATTGTAGTAAATTCAATTGTATTGTTGTTTAACTAGTTAAAAAAGATATATATAATTAGTTTATATATAATTAGATTTAATAATTAATTAAATTATAGATCAAAAAGATCAAAAAGCTGCAAAGTATTGTTAATAATATTTATATATATTTTTTAATTTAGAAAATTCTTATATAATACTTTTTTTTAATAAACTTAATTTTGAGTATAAATCTAATACAAATATAATATCTAAATTTAATAATAATATTTTTTATATATTTTAAAGTTGCAATTTAAGAACTATTTAAGAATATTTTTTAACTTCTTGCTATTGCTATAATCGACAAAGAGATATTTAGAAAAAAGACAAAACAAAAAACTTTTAAAAAAAAATAAAGTATTTGCGAAACTAAGATACTAATATATTTTAAATAAATTATTGTTAAAAAAGCAAAAACAAAGAATCAAATTATTTGTAGCTATCTTTATATTTATATGTTAACACTAATACTATATTATATATATTGTAATTGCGATTGTTAAGATATAATATTTATTTTGCAAGCAAAATAATTGTAGATTAATCTATAGAAGTAAGAGTAATAGTTATATTAAATTATTGATTTTTTATTTAATAAATATATTATTTATTATGTTGTCGATTGCGTTAAGTAGTAAATATGCGTAATAATTATTTATCTTCTCTTATATTTTGATATTTTTTACTTTATTTCTATTATCTATTCTTATAGTTGTATTAAAAGTGCAAAATTATTACAATATTTCAACATATTTATATACGCATTCAAAGAAAATTCTTTATTTTGTATATAGAAAAAGCACAATATTAGTTAAAATCTTAATTAACGTCTCTATTAAAGCGTTGATTAACAAATATATATTTAATATATATTTAACTTAAATAAAATATAATTCTGATTTATATTAAAATTAGATTTAATTCTTTATTGTCGCAATTCACTTTAAAATTACTTAGATTGCTTTTTTATCTTTGGAAATTAAGAAAAAAAACAAAGCAAACAAAATTTAACATCAAAGTTTTAAATATTTCGAAATTAAGTATTGCAAATATGCGCATCTAAATATACTACGCATATGTTTAATATACAATAGAGTTGAGCTTAAGAACATTAATAATTTTTGACAATATTTTATTTAATTAATATATACAATAAATGTTAACGTGCAATTAAAACGTCGCATAGAGATCTAATATTATAAATTTCTTAAAAAATAACGAAATTAACATATACGTTATGTGTATCTTAAATCTATAATTCGCATATATAAAAATTAAGAGCTTGTTATATATAAAATTTATAAAATAAATTCTTACTTTATTTATATTGTTTGTAAGCTAATTTTATAGATTTATTAAATTAAATATTCTTTATTTTTTAATACAAAATTATAACATACAAATCGAATTATTAACGCAAACTTAATATATATCGATATTAATTATTTTCGCATTTTAATAGACTACAAATTACAACAATTTACAAAAAATTGCATCTTTATTAAATATCTAGTTTCTAAAAGCTTTATTTGCGATTAATTTTATTTTAATATAAATTTAATATATATAAAATATATATAAAATTTAATTATTTTTAAAGAAGTAATAAAATTAAAACTAATATATGCGATATGCAATTAAACATTTATATTTTTATTAATTAAAAACGATTTTTATTCTTTATGCTAATTGCACGCGAAAATTATACTTATTATTTATTATGTTTTATCAAAATATTTTGAGAAATTATTAACAACGTAATCGCAATAATTAAACAACAAAATTTATTATTTTTAATAATGCGTAAATTAAGTTTACATCTAATATATGCGTTGTTTGCGCTAAACATTTTGCAAAACACTTTTTTTTTTTTTTTTTTATATTCGATTTATGCGCAAAATATAACAAGATTGCTTTGCATTATATATACAATAATCTTAATATAAAAGATCGCATAATAATATTAATTTACAAACAAAAACTTAAAAAGTTTCTTATTAAAATAGTCTTAAAAGATTAATTTATATTTAGTTTAAACATTATATAAATTTAATTTATAATTTATAAAAGTTAAACAAGAATTTGTTTTTAATCAATTGCGTTCTTTAAAGAAGCAATAAATTAAAGACATTATTTATTATAATAAAAATTCTTAATAATATATTGTTGTATATTGTACTTGTACTTAGACTAAAATCTTTATAAATTAATTATGTTTCAAAATAAATTTTGTATCTAAACAAATTTAAGACAAAACAAACTTATATAGCATTTTAAATTAAATTAAAAATTATTATTAAAAATTTAATATATACACAATATACATTAAGTATACGCTTAAATTATAATAAAAATTAATATTTATTATTACGCGTAAATTAATGTAGAGATTTTGAAAGATTATTATACAATATTTATTAAAATATTTAAAGCGTTAAAAGAAGTTGTTTGTCAAATTATTTAAATTTTTTATATTAATTATAAAAGCAAAGAATTGCGAACTTTTATAATAAATATAAACAAAAAATAAACTTAAAATATATTTAATATATACTAAAATTACATAAATATTACTAATGTTTTATTTAAAATTTAAAAAATATTTTTACGATTTTAATAACTCTTAAGAGTAATTTAAATATCTTAAACATATATTAATCTTTTATCGAATACATTTTAAATATAATTTTCGAAAACTTTATTTTAATTATTTAACAACTTATTTTATTAATTAATTTTAAAAAATTAAAATTGTTAACAAACTACTACAACGCATAAATAATATAAATATATTATATTTTAAATTTAAATTTAAAATACAAATTAAATATTAAAAGACAAAATAAATTTTTGTTAAATTATATAAAAAGAAATTAAAAATTTCTTCGCATTAATAAATACTAATTCGTAATTATATTAACATAAAAAAAAGTAATTACTTTTAAGACAATAAATTTGCGAAACAAAAATTCTTATTATTTGCTTCTATATTTAAATAGAATTTATATTTGTTTTAAATTGTGTTTATGCTAATTATATATTAAAATAAAAAAACACGCTATTAAGATGTTTAAAAAGAACAATTTTAAAATAAAAAAAATTATTTTATTTACTTGACGCAATCGTAATAAATTTAATTGTATTGTCGCTCAATTAATTAAAAAAAATATATATAATTAATTTATATTTAATTTGACTTAATAATTAATTAAATTATAAATAAAAAAGATTAAAAAGCTATAAAACGTTGTTAACAACATTTACATTTTTCTTTTAATTTAGAAAATTCTTATATAATACTTTTTCTTAATAGACTTAATTTTAAGCATAAGTTTAACACAAACATAATATCTAAATTTAATAACAAGATTTTTTATACATTTTAAAGTCGCAATTCAAGAATTACTTATTTAATAAAAAATTAACATTAAGCATTAATTTAACATATATTAAATAAAGATTCTAAAACATTTTTTCTAATACAACAACATACAAAGATATTATTTAGAAAAAATAAACGTTAAATATTTGCTTAGCATATATTAAATAAAAATCTTAAAACGTCTTCTTTAATACGACAACATATAGAGACATTATTTAAAAAAGATAAACGCTAAACATTTGCTTAGCATATATTAAATAAAAATCTTAAAACGTCTTTCTTAATACGACAACATATAGAGACACTATTTAGAAAAAATAAAGATTAAACATCTATTTAGCATATATTAGTTAAAAATCTTAAAATATCTTTTTTATTACAACGATATATAGAGATATTATTTAAAAAAAAAACGTCAAATATTAATTCGACGTATATTGTTGTTTAATTTAAATAAATATAAATTGAACTTAAGTTTTATAAATAATATATCAAAATTAAGCAAAGAACACAAAGCAATACTATTGAAACATTAAATTAAAAATTAAATGCGAGAACAACGCATACAACGTATGCGTCAAAAATGTAACAAATTTCTACAAAAAAAAGAGAAAAAATTAACAAAAGAAATTGTTAAATTAAAGAAATTTGATATTATTAGCAACACAAAGTATATTTTAAACGTAATTTTATTATAAGTAAATTAACAACATCTATTAAGCAATTAAAACAACAACAAAAATAAATTAATTTATAAATTTACATTTTCGTTTTACAAATATTATATAATATTAATAATTTAAGATTTTTCGTTTAAATTTAAAAGACTACGCATAAATCTAATATATATCGAATTTATATTAAGCATTAATTTGAAAAAAAAATTATTATTTAATTGAAAGATTCGAAATTAACAAAAAACAATTGAAAACGAAATTATATATAAAACATTTATATTATTTGTAAAATTAATAAGTACAACAATACGACAAACTATTATAATTGTTTGTTTAACTTTATTTTATAAAGAATAATATTTAAAATAAAAAAAATAAATACAAGATTAAAATAGTAAATAAAATAAGTATATAGCAAACATAAACAAAATATAAACTTAATATATATTTAAATATAATTAAAAAAAATCTTAATTTAGAATTAAACAATGTATATAGAAATTTTATATTAAACATATATTGTACTTTATTTTAAATTAATTTACAAAAGATTTTTTTTTATTAAAATATAGTTGTTGTAGCAATTACGCAAAAGTAGAGCATATAATAGATATTAACTTATTGCGCTAAATTGAAGTTAAAAAGATAAATACTTAATCGTCTATATCGCATATGCTAGACATAACGAAAAGCACACAATTAATCGAAACAAAATAAATTATAAAATACAACATATGTTAAGTCTAATATTTAATAAAACAATCTTAAAAACTTCTTGTTGCTAATTTGCTTTAATTTATATTTAGCATATATTTAATATATACAATAAAGAAAATTCTAATCTTTGTCTTCATTAATCGTAAACGTAACAATAGTTTTTGTAGCAATTGCACTAATTAAGCATAGACTTAACATAATTTTAATATAAAAAAAAATCGCATTAACTCTTGTTGTTAATAAAGATAAATTTATTAAAAAAAAAATTAGCTAAGTATAAACTTAGCATAAGCGTAATATAGACGTAACATAAAATCGCAAATAATATTTTATTTATTTTTGTTATAAAAACATTAATTAAAAGGCAAGCATTTGTTAAGTATAAAATTAGTATAGTTTTAATATAATAAATTAATACGCGAAACTTGCTCTTGTTTAAATTAAGAAAAGCAACGTAATCTTTTTTTAAATATATAGTAAGCATAAGTGTAATATATACGACTCTTAAACTCTTTTATTAAAGTTAATTATTGCATTTAATTTTTTATTATTACAAATAACTTTTTTTAATTAGTTACGCATATGTTAAACATAAATAAAATATAAATCTTTAAAAATTTTCGAAATCTTAAGCGCACTATTATTACGATTTTTTTTTTATGTTTTTTTAATGCTAATATATGCTTAATATAAATTGAACTTAAGATATAATTGTATAATTTATTCCAAAATTTAATGTTTGTAACAAATATATTAACTTATATATAAATTAAATATATATTAAGTATAAATTAATATAATAAAATATATAAGAACGAACTTTTTGATCGAAGTATTAATATAACGCTAAGAGTAAATTAACGTAAACTTAGCATATTTTAAAATTAAACTAAAAGTATACTTCTCGCAAGCATTCTTTAAGTCGAAAAATAAATATTTAAAAAAAAGCAATAAACAATAATTAATTAGTAACTTTAATAATTATATTAGTGCGAATTTAATATTAGTCGAATTTATGCGTAATTAATACGTTGTTAAAGTCTTAAATAACGAGATAAACATTTATATATATATATATAAAAATAAAGAAAATAAAAGATAAATTAAGTATATAACAAGCATAAAATAAGCTTATTTTGCGATAAAAGTATGTGTCGAAAACAATTGCAAATCTTTGATTATAACAATTATCTTATATAAGCTTAATATATGCTTAGTATTAATTTAGTTTACGCAATATACTTTATGTTATTTACATATTAATAAATAATTATATTAATAATATATTTGTATTTATGTAAAATATAAGCTTAGCTTAAGCAAAAAATATAAAGATTATATTTTAATTTTGTAAAATAATTTGTATTTTGTTATTCTTTAAATTTAATTCAAAGCTTTATAGTATTAAATTAATATAAACTAAACATATATTAAGTATTAAAAAAACATATATTTCTTTTTAAAATAACACATATTTAAAAAAATATTTCTTGTGTTTAGATTCGAAGTTGCATATATTTAGTTTATGCGTTATATATAAATAATCAAAATATTTGTTTATTCGCTTTAGCATAATATGTTCTTTAATAACGACGTAATTTGATTTTAATCTTAACTTAATATATATCGAACATAAACAAAATTACAACTATATATACGAATAATTAGCAATTAAAAGCGATAAAAGTTACTTTATATATTTAATTAATTAACGTTATTGTACAATTATATTTGTTAATACTTAATATATATAAAGTTGTAATTAAATTTATGCGATTTATATATTTAAATTAAAGAAAACAATTTAAGTTTTAAAATTTGATATAATTAATAATATTTAATATATATTAAACTTAAATCAAATCTATATATAAATTGTCTATTATTTTTTGTAATTTTAATAGTAGATATTGCTAATGTTTAGCATAAACTAAATTAAAACAAAAAATGTCTTTTTATTAAATTTGTTATCTACTTAGTTGAATTTTATATGCGTTAAATAGAAATTTAATATATGTTTAATATAGAATTGTGCTATAATTAAACGTTTACATTTAATTACAAAATTTAAATTTAAATTAAAGAAAAATTCTTAAATGTGTAATTAATATATGCTAGATAAAAGCGTCGCATATGCTATGCTTATTATAATAATATTTTAGAGAAAATAAATTTTGTGCGTTTGTTACATTAAGATTGTTGTAATATATTCTAAAATTAACAAATTAAATTGTAACAATACTTATGTTAAATATATGTTAAAATAATAGAAGCAATAAAATTAAAGAATATGCTAAATTTATGCTATAAACTTGTTAATAAAATCAAGAGTATATACTATAATAATGCAAATAATTAAGAAAAATAAAGATAAAAGACGCGACAATTGTACTTTAATTTTACAAAATACGTTAAAAGCTTAACGCGTTACTTGTGCGATCTTATTTATTTTTAATATATATTACAACAATGCTAGATTTATATTTAAATCGCATTTTGTATAAGTGCCTTAAAATTGCGCATTTAAGATCGAATTAATAGTTTTTTTTTAAATAATTATTAACTATGTTATATATATATCTAGCTTATTCTAAGTATAAAAAATCGAACAAAATTATAATTATTTAATATAATAAGATGATTAATGTATATATTTAGCATATATTAGATATATATATCTTCTCTCGGATTGCAGCTTACCTCGAGTGCAGAAATCGCACTTGAGACGAGCTTATCTTGGATAAAAATTCCCACTTGGGATAAACTTTGTCGATGCTTAGCTTATGCTTAGCATAATTATTTTAAACAATAGAATTAATTGCAATTTTCGTTCGCAATCGAGATGCAAACTTAATATATATATAGTTTATATAAAGTATAAATTTTTTTATACAATGTTGATTAAAAATTAACTTCTAGAATTTTGCTTTTTTCTAATATATGTTAGACATAAATTTAATTCTGTATATCTATAATATTTTTAAAGTTGTGTAAAGTTTGTAACGCACAATCAACTAAATTTAAAAACAAGATTTACGTATTGCGAAATTACATTTTGTTATAGCATAAATCACTTTTAAGCGTAGCATAAGTTCGATATAGTTTTACATTTGCGCAATTCAACTACTTGTTTTGCATATATATTATATTTAAGCTTAGTTTATATTTAATTTAAATCTTAATAACAATATGTCTTTTAATAGTGTTATTAATTTTTTCGTCTTCGAAGTTTTTATATCTTTTGACAAAAAGAATTTTTTTATGTTTAAAATTTTTGCAAATTAAGATTAATAAACGATTTCGCAATAAATAAATAAAATTAAAATTTACTTTATGCTTATTATATATTAGATATTTGTTAAACATATAAGCAAACTTCGAATCTTAATAATATTAATATTATTAAATCGAATGCAACATTAAATAATTAAAATGTTAACAAAAATGCTTTTATAAACAATCAAAAAAATTAAAATGTATTAAATAATTAAAATTTTAATAGTTTTAACAAATTATTGCTTATAAAACTTAAAAAAATAGATTCTTTTTTACGCTTTATATCTATTATATATTAAGCTAATGTTTATTATATATAGAGCTTTATTAACGTTAATAAGATTGCAATTATTTTTAAAGAATGCAATCAAATAATTGTATTAAAAGTGCAAAATTATTACGATGTTTCAACATATTTATATACGCATTTAAAGAAAATTCTTTATTTTGTGTACAAAAAAAGCACAATATTAATTAAGATCTTAATTAACGTCTCTATTAAAGCATTAATTGACAAATATATATTTAATATATATTTAACTTAAGTAAAATATAATTTTGACTTACATTAAGACTAGATTTGATTCTTTGTTGTCGCAATTAACTTTAAAATTACTTAAATTGCTTTTTTATTTTTAAAAATTTAAAAAAAAGACAAAGTAAGCAAGATTTGACGTTAAAGTTTTAAATATTTTAAAATTAAGTATTGCAAACATGCGTATCTAAATGTACTACGCATATATTTAATATACAATAAAGTTAAACTTAAGAATATTAACAATTTTTGACAATACTTTACTTAATTGACGCATATAATAAATGTCAACGCGCAATTAAAGCATCGCATAAAGATTTAGTATTATAAATTTCTTAAAAAATAACAAAATTAATATACACGTTATATATATCTCGAATCTATAATTTGTATATACAAAAATTAAGAGCTTGCTATATAAGAGATTTATAAGATAAACTTTTACTTTATCTATATTGTTTGTAAACTAATTTTATAGATTTATCGAATTAAATGTTCTTTACTTTTCGATACGAAATTATAATATACAAATCGAATTGTTAACGCAAACTTAATATATATTAATATTAATTATTTTCGCATTTTGATAAATTATAAGTTACAACAATGCATAAAAAATTGCATTTTTATTAAATATTTAGCTTCTAAAAGCTTTATTTGCAATTAATTTTATTCTAGTACAGGTTTAATATATGTTAAACATATATAAGATTTAATTATTCTTAAAGAAATAACAAAATTAAGATTAGTATATGCGATGCGCAATTAAACATTTATATTTTTGTTAATTAAAAATAATTTTTATTCTTTATACTAATTGTATACGAAAATTATGCTTATTATTTATTATATTTTATTAAAATGTTTTGAGAAATTGTTAACAACGTAATTGCGATAATTAAATAACAAGATTTATTATTTTTGATAACGCATAAACTAAATTTACATCTAATATATGCGTTGTTTGCGCTAAATATTTTGCAAAACGCTTTATTATTTCTTTTATTATATTTGATTTATGCGCAAAATATAATAAGATTGCTTTATATTATATATATAATAATCTTAATGTAAAAGATTGCATAACAACATTAATTTAAAAGCAAAAATTCGAAAAGTTTTTTGTTAAAACAATTTTAAAAAATTAGTTTATATTTAGTTTAAATATTGCATAAATCTAGTTTATAATTTATAGAAATTAAGCGAAAATTTGCTTTTAATCAATTGCGTTTTTCAAAGAAACAATAAATTAAAAGCATTATTTATTTTAACAAAATTTTTTAACAATATATTGTTGTATATTGTACTTATGCTTAAACTAAAATCTTTATGAATTAATTATATTTCGAAATAAATTTTGTATTTAAACAAATTTAAAGCAAAACAAATTTATATAGCATTTTAAATTAAAACAAAAATTATTATTGTAAATTTAATGTATACACAATATATATTAAGTATACGCTCAAATTATAATAGAAATTAATGTCTATTGTTACGCATAAATTAATATAAAGATTATCGAAGATTATTATATAATGTTTATTAAAATGTTTAAAGCGTTAAAAGAAGTTGTTTGTCAAATTATTTAAATTTTTTATATTAATTATAAAAACAAAGAATTGCAAACTTTTATAATAAATATAAATAAAAAACAAATTCGAAATATATTTAATATATATTAGAATTATACAAATATTATTAATGTTTTGTTTAGAATTTAAGAAATATTTTTATAATTTTGACAATTTTTAAGAGTAATTTGAATATTTCGAATATATATTAATCTTTTATCGAATACATTTTAAGCGTAACTTTCGAAAACGTTATTTTAATTATTTAACAACTTATTTTATTAGTTAACTTTAAAAGATCGAAACTATTAACAAATTACTACAACGTATAAATAGTATAAGCACATTATATTTTAAGCTTAAGATATAAATTAAATATTAAAAGACAAAATAAATTTTTGCCAAATTATGTAAAAAGAAATTAAAGATTTCTTTGTATTAATAAACGCTAATTTGCAATTATATTAACATAGAAAAAAGTAATTACTTTTAAGACAATAAGTTTGCGAGACAAAAGCTATTACTATTTGCTTCTATATTTAGATAGAATTTATATTTGTTTTAAGTTCTGTTTATACTAATTATATGTTAAAATAAGAAAACACGCTATTAAGATATTTAAAAAGAACAATTTCGAAACAAAAAAAAATATTTTATTTATTTGACGCAATCGTAATAAATTCAATCGTATTGTCGCTTAATTAATTAAAAAAAATATATAATTAATTTATATTTAATTTGACTTAATAATTAATTAAATTATAAATAAAAAAGATCAAAGAGTTGCAAAGCATCGTTAACAACATTTATATTTTTTTTTCAATTTAATATTTTTTTATATAATATTCTTTTTTAATAGACTTGATTTTAAGCATAAATCTAACACAAACATAATATCTAAATTTAATAACGAAATTTTTTACATATTTTAAAGTCGCAACTTAAGAATTACTTATTTGATAAAAAATTAACGTTAAACATTGATTCGATATATGTTAAATAAAAATTCTAAAACGTCTTTTTTAATACAACGATATATAAAAACATTATTTAGAAAAAACAAACGTCGAACATCGATTTAACATATATTAAATAAAGATTTTAAAATGTTTTCTTTAATACGATAATATGCAAAGACATTATTTAGAAAAGATAAACGTTAAGCATTAATTTGATATATGTTAAATAAAGATTCTAAAATGTCTTTTTTAATACAACAATATATAGAGACATTATTTAGAAAAGACAAACGTTAGACATTAACTCAACATATATTTAATAAAAATCTTGAAACGTCTTTTTTAATACGACGACATGTAGAGATATTATCTAAGAAAGACAAATATTAAATATTAACTTAACGTATATTGTTATTTAGCTCGAATAAGCATAAATTAGACTTAAGCTTTATAAATAACATATTAAAATTAAACAAAAAACACAAAGCAATATTATTAAAACATCAAATTAAAAATTAAGTGCGAAAATAGCGCATATAACGTATGCGTTAAAAACGTAACAAACTTTTAAAAAAAAAGAGAAAAAACTAACAAAAGAAGTTGTTAAATTAAAGAAATTCGATATTATTAGCAACATAAAGAATATTTTAAATGTAATTTTATTATAAGTAAATTAACAACATTTATTAAGCAATTAAAACAACAACAAAGATAAATTAACTTATAAATTTACACTTTTGTTTTACAAATACTATATAATATTAATAATTTAAGAGCTTTTGTTTAAACTCGAAAGACTACGCATAAATCTAATATATATTAAGTTTATATTAAATATTAATTTGAAAAAAGATTTATTACTTTATTAAAAAATTCGAAATTAAAAAAAAACAATTGAAAACGAAATTATATATAAAATATTTATATTATTTGTAAAACTAATAAGTACAACAATGCGACAAACTATTATAGTTGCTTGTTTAGCTTTATTTTATAAAAAAAAAATTTAAGATAAAAGAAGTAAATACAAAATTAAAATAATAAATAAGATAAATATATAGCAAACGTAAACAAAATATAGACTTAACATATATTTAAATATAATTAAAAAGAAAATTTTAATTCAAAATTAAAGAAAGTATAAAGAGATTTTATATTAAACATAGATTGTACTTTATTTCAAATTAATTTGCAAAAGAAATTTTTTATTAAAATATAGTTGTTGTAGCAATTATATAGAAGCAAAGCATATAATAAGTATTAATTTATTTTGTTAAGTCGAAGTCGAAAAGACAAATATTTAATTGTTTATGTTGCATATGTTAGACACAATTAAAAGCACACAATTAATTGAAACGAATTAGAGTATTATATACAACATATATTAAGTCTAAGATTTAGTTAAACAATTTTAAAAACTTTTTGTTGTTAATTTGTTCTAATTTATGCTTAGTATATATATAATATATATAATAAAAAGTAATCTAATCTTTGTCTTTTTTAGTTGTAGATATAACGATAGTTTTTGCAACAATTGCACTAGTTAAGTATAAACTTAATATAATTTTAGCATAAATAAAAAAATAATTGCACTAACTCTTGTTGTTAATAAAGATAAATTTATTTGAAAAAAAACTAACTATGCATAGACTTAACATAGACGTATTATAAACATAATATAAAATCGCAAATAATATTTTACTTTTTGTTATTAAGACATTAGCTAAAACGCAAATATTTATTAAGTATAAAATTAGCATAGTTTTAATATAGTAAATTAACGAATAAAACTTGTTTTTGTTCGAATTAAGAGAAGCATTATAATTCTTTTCTATATATATAGTAAACATAAATGTAATATATACAAGTCTTAGACTTTTCTATTAAAATTAATTATTATATTTGACTTTTTACTATTACGAGCAATTTTTTTTCGTTAACTACGTATATGTTAAACATAAATAAAATATAAATTTTTAAAGATTTTTAAGATTTTAGACGCATTATTACTACGAGATTTCTTTGCTTCTTTACGCTTTTTTGATGCTAATATATATTTAATATAAACTAAATCTAAGATATAATTAAATAATTTATTCGAAGATTTAATATTTGTAATAAGTATATTAATTTGCGCATAGTCTAAGCATATACTAAGTACAAATTAATATAATAAGACATACAAAAAGAAGTTTTTCGATCGAAGTATTAATATAACGCTAAGAATAAGTTAATGTAAGCTTAGCATATTTTAAAACTAAGTTAAAAGCATGCTTTTCGCAAGCATTTTTTAAATCGAAAGACAAATATTTAAGAAAAAACAACAAACGATAATTAATTAATAACTTTAAAAGTCGTATTAATGCGAATCTAGTATTAATCGAATCTATGCATAATTAATGCGTTGTCGAAGTCTTAAATTACAAAATAAGCATTTATATATATAGTATAAAAACAAAGAAAATAAGAGATAAATTAAGCATATAATAAGTATAAAATAAGCTTATTTCGCGATAAAAATGTGTGTTAAAAACAATTGCAAATTCTTAATTATAACAATTGTTCTATATAAGCTTAATATATGTTTAGTATTAATCTAGCTTACGCAATATACTTTATATTGTTAATATATTAATAAACAATTATATTAATTATATGTTTATATTTATGCAAAACATAAGTTTAGCTTAAACAAAATATATAAAAGCTATACTTTAATTTCGTAAAATAGTTCGCATTTTGTTATTCTTTAAATTTAATTTAAAGCTTTACAACATTAAATTAGCATAAACTAGATATATATTAAGTGTAAAAAAGATATATATTTCTTTTCGAAATAACGCATATTTAAAGAAATATTTTTTGTGCTTAAATTTATAGTTGTATATGCTTAGCGTATACGTTATATATAATTAATCAAAATATTTGCTTATTTGCTTTAGTATAATATGTTTTTTAATAATAACGTAGTTTAATTTTAATTTTAACTTAATATATATTAAACATAAATAAAACTACAATTATATATACGAATAATTAACAATTAAGAGCAATAAAAGTTATTTTATATATTTAATTAATTAATGTTATTGTACAATTACATTTGTTAATACTTAATATATACAAAGTCGCAATTAAATTTATACAACTTATATATTTGTATTAAAGAAAACAATTCGAATTTTAAAATTTGACGCGACTAATAATGTTTAATATATGCTAAGCTTAGATTAAATTTATGTGTAAATTATCTATTATTTTTTAAGAATTTAATAGTAAATATTGTTAATGCTTAGTATAAGCTAGATTGCGACAAAAAATATCTTTTTATTAAATTTGTTATTTACTTAGTTAAATCTTACATGCGCTAAATATAAACTCAATATATATTTAATATAAAATTGTGCTATAATTGAACGCTTACATTTAGTTACAAAATTAAGATTTAAATTAAAGAAATTTTTTTAAGTGTGTAATCAATATATGTTAGACAAAAGCGTCCCATATGCTATACTTATTATAATAATATTTTAAAGAAAATAGATTTTGTGCGTTTGTTATATTAAGATTGTTGTAACGTACTTTAACGTTAACAAATTAAATTGCGACAACACTTATATTAAGTATATGTTAAAATAATAGAAGCAATAAAATTAAAAAATATCTTAGATTTATGTTATAAACTTGTTAATAAAATAAAAAGCATATGCTACAATAATGCAAATAATTAGAAAAGATAAAGATAAAAGACGCGACAATTGTACTTTAATTTTACAAAATATACTAAAGACTTGACGCGCGACTTGCGCAATTCTACTTATTCTTAATATATGCTATAGCAATATTAAATTTATATTTGAATTGCATCTCGCATAGACGCGTCGAAATTACGCGCTTAAAATTAAGATAATAGTTTTTCTTTTAACAATTATAAATTATATTAAGCATATATCTAGCTTATTTTGAGTTTTAGAAATTGTACAAAATTATAATTACTCGATATATTAAGATAATCAATTTATATATTTAGTATATATTAGATGTATATATCTTTAACGCGTCTTCAAACTTTTAATCTTTTTGCTTAATTTAGTACAACTTACGTGAAATATAGACTTTATATAAATAAAGCTTATTTCAAATGCAAATTTTTCACTCGAAATAAGCTCTAAAATAACGAGATTATAGATTTAGCATATATTTGATGTATACAATTTGCAATAAGGGCGTCTTTTTAAACTTATAATCTTTGTTTTATTTAATACGCTCTATGTTAAGCATAGACTAAGCATGGACAAAGCTCACCTTAAGTAAGAATTCCCACTTGGGATGAGCTCGTCCCAAGTGGGAAATCTACACTTGGGATAAGCTATATGCCCATCTTCTCTTTAACGCTTCTTTTTAAATTTTAAATTTTTTTGCTTAATTTAGTACGACATATGTAAAGTATAGATTTAGCATAAATAAAACTTATCTTAGATGCAAATTTTTTATCTAAAATAAGCTTTAAAATAATTAGATTATAAATTTAACATATATATAATATATATAACTTGCAATAAAAGCGCCTTTTTAAACTTATAATTTTCGTTTTATTTAGTACGATTTATGTTAAGCATAGACTAAGCATAATTAAAGCTTATCTTAAGTAGGAATTCCCACTCGAGATAAGCTCGTCCCAAGTGGGAAATCTACATCTAGAATAAGCTATATGCCCATAATTATAATATAATTATTTAAATAGTCTTAACGATCAAGGTCGATTTTTCGAGTTGAATTTCGGTTCCAACCCTAGAGATCGACTCGAATCGTCGATTTCGACCCTACGAATCAAATTAACTTTTTGGTTCTAACTTTAGGAATCGATCTAACCCAATTCGGATCGAGTACTGGACTAGAACTTGATAACTTGACCCGACGCGATTAGTCTAGTTTTAGGTCGATTTCTAATGTTGAAATCGTCGAGTTAAGTTGATTTTAATAGTTGAAATCAAAACTCGACCCAACAATTAATCTACATTTTAGAACTCGACAAAAGTAATAAAGAAATTAAAAACATTATTTAACAATATAAAACAATCTAACTATTTAATAAAAAAACTTAAGAACGCGCAATACGTTACGTAAAATTAATATAAAGAAAAATAAAAAAAATAAAAAATAATATATTTGAATTAAATTAGTAAATAAGTTTATAAAGTTTAAAAACTTTAAAGTACTTAAAATATATTAATTTAATACTAAAAATAATTTAGAATTTTATTTGATTGATTAGAAAAAGATAACAAAATTTAAGTCTTCAATTGTTTGTTTTAACAAAAAAGAGAAAGCTTTAATATTTTAATTTAAAACTAAAAAGAAATATTATAAATTAAAACTAAATTAGTAATTTAAATCGAATATCTTAAAACTAAAAATAAGTTTTAGAATTATATAATTATCTTTTGCTTTAAAGAGTTTAACGCAAGCATAATAACAACAATTTACTCTGTTATTGTTATTTGTGTCTTAAATTAATCTTTTAAATTTACGTCAAAAAAGCTTATTACTATTGTTATTGTTTTTAAAGAGTAAATAGAATTTACGACAATTAGTTTCTTTAAATACTTAATTTTGGTTTAATATTTTTTTAACTCTTTAAAAAACTCTATATAGATTTATTTTTTACGTTCTTTACGCAATCAACTTAAATAAAAAAAGAGACAAAAAATCTAATCTAGTGTTCTTTCAAAGATAAGAGCAAATTTTTTATCTTTTTACTACAACTTTTTAATTTTGCACAAATAGAAACAAAATTTTCTTTATTAAGTAAAAATTGTATATAATTAAGTAATCAAATAATATTAAACTATAAACTTAAGAATATTTGTTATTAAAATTAGCAATCTATTTGCAATATATATGCGATCTCTTTTATTTAGATTTTAGAACCTTAGTTATTTAATATACTTAGACTGACCGTCGGGTTGAGTTTCGGTTCCAAATATTGGAACCGACCCGACTCGTCGGTTCCAACTCTAGGAATCGACCCGAAACCCGATTCGGTTTCTATTATTTTGGAATCGAATCGAATCGCCAAGAAACCAAATATAACGTCATTATGCCAAGAATTACTAATTTTAGAACAAAATAATTTATTAATAAAATGCAATATTTGCATCTATAGGCTCTATAGATCTTATAGATGCAATTTATTAATAATATGCAATATTCGCATCTATAGGCTCTATAGATCCTATAGGTGCGATTTAAATTTTTTTTTTAAAAAGTAGTAATGCATTACTATAATGCATTACCTTATTATAATTTAGATAATTAAATATTATAAAATATATATTGACTATATATTAACTATTAATAATTATAATATAATTATATAAATAGTCTTGGCGATTCGGGTCGGTTTTTTCGGGTCGGGTTTCGGTTCCAACCCTAGGAATCGAGCCGAATCGTCGGTTCCGACCCTAGGAACCGAACCGACTTTTCGGTTCCAATATTAGGAACCGACCCGACCCGACGCGGTTAGTCTAAATATACTATTAGATTTTATAGTACAATCTACGTATATATTGCGATAAGTCTTTGTTATTATAGTTATCTACTAATTAGAATTCTATTCTTATTTCTTATCTTCTTACAATACTACTTTTTATAAGTATTTAGAAAGAATTTTTTTGTCGAAGAAGATTAAGATAATTGAGATATTTTAAGTCTTAAGTGTTTTATATTTTAATTAAGATAATTAAAACAACTTAACTCTTAAGTGTTTTAAATTTCTAAAAATAAAAAAGATATATAGCTTTCGAATATATCTTTCTTATAAATTGTGTTTAACTTATTCTAAGTTTTTAATTTATTATTATAACTACTAAGTTGCAATCTCTTATAATTAAATAATTGTTTATATTGTTTAAAGATATTTATAAATCTCTTTAATAATATAATTCTCTCTAATATCTCTTATTAAAGTATTAGTGTAACAATTATTTTCTAGTTTAAATATTAATTCTATATATAATACTAGTTTAATTAGATTAAATATTTATATAAATTACAGAAAAATATAAATTATAATAAACAATTTAAATTACTTAAATAGATTAAAACAAGATTTACAAGATTCTCTATTACAAGTTGCGTACTTAGTTCTACTAATTACGACGCAAAGCTCTTTACAATATATAGAACACAACTTGTTAAGAAAGTATTATATAACTAAACCAATAGATTAGTAAAATTAGAGAAATCGATCTACTAAGACTATCGATTTAGAAATTAATAAATGATTGAGATTAAAGTATTATTTTAATAATTTAATTAATTTATTATATATAAGATTCTTAAACACAACTTTTTTATAGATTGTATTTAATTTATCTTAAGTCTTAATTTACTATTACAATTATTAAAATTGCAAATTCTTGTTATTAAGTAATTGCTTGTATTGCTTAAAGATATCTATAAATCTTTTTAATAATATAATTATTTCTAATAATTTTGTAAAAGGTATTAGCATAATATTTTAAATATTTTAAGAATATTTGTATTAAATTAATGTACTTCTATTTCAAATACTAGCTTATTAATATTACGTCGACTATTAATTATAAAAGATAACAAAATTAAAATTAATAAACTTAATATCTATTATAAAGATTGTATTAATTTAGAAAACTAATTTATGCAAATAAATATCTATTTTATTTTTTATTTTGTTTTAGCAAATTAAAAGACAATTTTTGTATTAATATTTTTTAAAAAATAAAGTAGCTTCATATTAGTTTGAGTTAAATTTACAAAAATATTTAAAAAATAATAGCAAAAATTCTTGTGCAATATTTATAGACTTTAATAACTTTAAAAGAAAGTTTCGAAAAATCTTTAAAATATTTAATAAAAACAAATTGCAAGAAAAAAAGATTTAATATTTGATTTAACAAATCTTTGTAATAGATTATATAGCTAAATTTTAAAAGTATATTAATTTAATTAAATAAAACAATATTGTATTTATAACAATATTTTGACAAAATTTTAAAAATAATTTTAAAAACAAAATTATATATAATAAAAGAACTCTTAGCAATATATTTAATCTTATTAAAGTAGTTATCGATCTTAATTCTTAACAACAAACTATACAAAAAAGTTATAAAAAAAGAATATTATTAATTTTAAAAAAAAGCAAAAATCTTCTTTAAATTAGCAATTAAATATTAGCAAAAAGAATTATATTTTAACTAGAAGTACAATAATTCAAATTATTGTAAACTTGTATCTATAAAACTAGATTTTACTTAACAATATAGAAAGATTTTTTTAGAGAAAAACAAAATAACAAATTTTAGAAAACGTGCTATTTATATAATAAATCGAATTACTTTGCAAAAGATTATTAATTATAAAATTTAACAAATTATTAACAAATTAATGCTATATTAAGAGAGATACTTAATAGCTAGAATAATATTAGAGAGCAAATTAATATAAACACAATTTTTTTAGAACTAGATTAAACAACTACTACTATCTAGTAGAGAATTCAAATCAATTATAGAAATAGACTGATCGTTCGATTCCAACAGTTGGAACCGAATTGCATAAATTATGAAAATACTAACTATATTAGGTTAAAACTTGGCCTAATTAGATATAACTTTCGGGTCGGGTTATAGATTTTGGGGAAAAACCGACCCGAACGGTCAGTCTATATAGAAAGTTCTAGATAAAATATTATTAGACAAGATACTTGTATCTATGCAAGAAGTTAATTAAATACTTAATAAAATTATAAAAACAAAACAATTAAAAATATTATATTTTTATTTAGTAACAAATTCGAATAACAAATATAATTAAAAAAACTTTTATAAATATTTAGACAATATTATAAAATATTTTAACGCTTTAACTAGTTTATTAAAGAAGAGAAAAATAAAATAAATTATAAATAAATTCAAAAAAGCGCTAGAAAGCGACGTTACTAAAGAAAAGAATTTTTTTAACAAAATTAAACAACAATTAAATAATGTTATTTTATTTAGGTAAGCAATAAAGAAAGCAAAGATATATACAATATTTTATTAAACAACTTGCTACAACAACTTATACTAAACTTATTTAAAAAATAAAGAAAAAACCAATTAATTCTTTAAAAAGTCGAAGTTATTAATTTAATATAAAAAGAAAACTTAGCGCAAACAAATATTCGAAGCGAAAATCTTAAAATTTAAAATAGAGAAAAATTTAAATTTTTTAGTAAAAATTATATTAAAGAAATGCAAAATATTAGTTTAGTAATAGCAACTAAACTTAATAATATACGCACAATATTTTATTATATTAATTAAAGTTAATAGATAACAATTTAGTACAGTAGTTAGTTTTAGTATAATAAATAATTTTATAATCAAAACTTTTGTTAAGAGAAAAAAATATTCTATTTAAAGAAAGTTTAACATATATAACTTAGTAATTGTAAATAAAAATTTATTATTTAACAAAAATAAAAAAGTAAATAAAGAAACAAAATTACTATTAATAGCTATTTAACAATATTATAAGAAACTAATTTTTAATATAGTAAGAATAGTTATTTATAATATTATTTTAGAAATGTTTTAATTAAAGTAGCACAATTTAGAAATTAATTAAAATATATAAATACTTAAATTTGCGCATTATAATTATGCAATCTATACTTAATCTACGCATTAATAGTATTCGATAATAAATTTAAAAAAATTTAATTTAACAAATATTAATAAAGATTAATTAAATTATAAGATTAAAGTAAATAAAGAAAATTGCAAACTTTTTAAAAGTCTTAAATTATTTAATATAGCAAAGAAATTGCTAAAATATATACTACAAATATATAACAATTAAGAGTATTTATTTTAAAAAAAGAAAACAACAAAAACTTTTTTTAAATATTAATTGTAAAATTACAAAATTAAATTTAAATTAAATAAACAACTTATATTTAAATTTATATATATTTTGTTTAAAAAAAAGTTCGAAATACCTCGCAAATATTTAATAAAAAACAAAAAAAAGAATTTATTAAAAAATCTTAATTACAAGTAGAATACTTAATTTTCTTTATATTAAAAAAGAATAAAATTCTTTGTTTATATATTAATTATTAAAAGCTAAATAATATTACAATTAAGAATTAATATTTACTATTTAATATTAGCAAGTTTTAGAATTAACTATTTGAAACAAAGTATTTTATTAAATTAAATCTACAAAAAGTATACAATTAAATTAAAATAAAATTAAAAAAGGAATAAAAAACAATTTTATATATACAATATAAATTATACAAATATACAATAATGTTGTTTAAATTTACAAATGTCTCAATAATATATTAAGAAATAATTAATAATATATTACGACAATATTTGAATTAATTTGTTATAATATACTTAAACAATATTATAATTTATTTAAAAATATTAAAAAAGTATATTAATTATATCTTTAAAGTATTAAAATATTTAATTTTAAAAAAATTATATTTTAAATTAAAAAAATACAAATTTTATTAAAAGAAAACCAACTTCTTTAAATTTGTTGTTAAACAATATAAAGTGTGCATAAATCTTAAAAAGCTAAAAGCAATTAAAAAATAAAAATTATTAACAAATATTAAAAAAGTACAATTCTTTTTAGTTTTTATAAACTACAACAAGAAGTTCATTAAAAATTATTTAATAAACGCAATATTATTAACAAATCTTACAAAAAAAATACGTTATAAATATAAAAACTTGTAGAAAAAAAATTATTTTAAAATCTTAAATTAAAATATTTAAAAATATTAATAGTAAAAATATACAATTTGCAATTGTTAAATAAAATTGAAATCGATATATTAAATTTAGCTATTAATATATACTATAATTAAGAGTATAAAAATATATAATATTTAATAGTATATATTTCGAAAAAACTTTTGTTAATTGAACAAAACTATAAAATTTACAATAAAAAACTACTTGCTATTATAATTTTCTTAAAGTTATAAAAAGTATATACGAAAGAATTGTTAAAATTTACGATTCTTATAAATTACAAAAATCTTATATACTTTATTATTATTAAACAATTAAACAAAAAACAAGTGCAATAATTAGAAAAACTTAAATAATACAAGTTTAAAATACAATATATTTTAGATAAAAATAATAATAAAGCAAACGTATTTAGCAAAAAAAGTAATTATATAAAAACAAAAAAATTATTTAATTATAGTATATTTAAAATTAGTAAAAACAAATTATTATTAACAAATAAATACAAACTAAATACTATATTACAAATGCTTTAAAATAATATAAAAAAAAATTAATAAAGAAAGAAAAACTTTATTTATTTATTAATAAAATCGACAAATATATAAAAGAGTATTATAATAAACTATTGCAAAAATACTTAAAAGTAGCAAAAATTCTTTAGCTTTTATACTAATGTAGTTAAGTAACTAGATAATATTAGGCTATGAACTTGAAAATGCTTGTTACTAGTATTAGCGATCTATCTACAATATATATGCGATCTCTTTTACTTAGATCTTAGAATCTTAGCTACTTAATATATTATTAAATTGTATAGTGCGATTTATGCATACATCGCGATAAGTTTTTGTTGTTATAATTGTCTACTAATTAAAATTTTGTTCTTATCTCGTTACATTAAAGTTTAACGCGAGAATTTAATTACAACAACAAATATTAAAACAACAAATTGTTAACATATCTCTAAAAACAATCTTAGAAATTCAAGAATTTAAAAACTTAAAAACACCAAAAAAAAGTGTAAAAAATAGATTAATTTTGACGAATTATCAAAATTAAAAACTTTAAAAATCAAAAACACAAAATTAACAATTTAAAAATCAAGATATTATTAAATTAAAAAGCAAGAAAAAAAGAGACAAAATTAAAGCATTAAAAATAGCGATAAAAGTTGTAAATTTAAAGATTAAAACATCTTATTAAAATTGCGATTAATATCTACTATTAAAACAATAAATTGTTCGCTAACTATAATAATGTTATTAAAAGAAGCTTCTTAACAACATAATTAATCTATTTGCTTAAAAACAAAAACGCTATTTGAACTCTTTTCTTAATAAAGATTGAAACAAGTCTTTAACGCAAAAATATTTATTAACAATAAATCGACAACTAATTGAGAAAAACAATAGATTAAAAACGCTTGCTTATAAACAATCAAAAAAATGAAAAAACAAAAAACAAAAAAACAACGCAAAGTTAAGAAGAAGAAAAAAATCTTTTTTTAATATTTTTGCAAAAAAAAGAAAGAAATTTGCAAATTAAAAGCATTATTCTTTGAATTAATTATTATCATTAGTTTTTTTAATTTAATAGTTGTTACTTTTACTATTTATTATTAAGTTATTCTCTTAAAAACGATATCTTAAAACAATGAAAAAGTCGCAAGACTTTTTTTTGACGTATTTACGTTAACGACAAGTTTACTTAATAATTTTATAAAAATTATAGAGTTTTATTACTACGTAATTTTTATGTCTTTCTTAGAAACGTTAAAAGCATCGCACTTTAATAAACTTAATATTATTAACTTTTTAAATTGATTTTCGAATCTTTATAATAAGCATAGAATTATTTCTTAACACAAAATTATTAAGTTGCCTCGATATTACGACAAGCTTATAGAGAATTTTATCAAGTTTATTGTTGCCTAAACAAATAAAAAGTAATTTGAAATAATAAATAAATTGAAAAAAAAATATAAAGATAAGAATTTAAATTAAAAAATTAACTCTTGTACTTTTTTAAAGTTTTTAAAAAACGTATTAAGAGCGAAGTCGAATAACATTTATAATTTATAAATATAATTAACAATTTAGAGTTATTTTCTCGAAGCTTATTAAACTTGATCAAGTCGATAAATATATTAAGTTTTCGTAATATTTAAAAAGTCTTTTTTATAGTATTTGCACTAAGATAATGCGAAAGCATAAAGTCAATTTAAACGACGTAATTATTATAATATTTAAATCGTTATACAAGACAATTATGCGAGAAATAAACATTAATAACGATTAAATTGCTTAGCGAGTTGCGAACATCAATATAAAAAAATTAATAAATATAGTAAACAAGAAGCAAAATCTTGTAAAGAAGAAAATTACGCCAAAAATAATTTTTGTCTTCTTAATATTGTTAACAATCGCAATTGAAAACACAAAAATTAACAAAATTCTAAATATCTTAATACGAACTTTTGAAGATCTTAAGATTAACAATGTTCGCAAAATAATAAAGAGCAAAATTTATTAAATAATTTAACAAGCAATAACAACGCAATTACAAGAAACTTCGCATATTATATTTTCTTAAATCTAAATAACAATTTAGAGTTTATCTTAAAAAACAATTTATACTTATTAAGAACTTGCACTTGTTTTTAAATACAATTATTTTTAATTAAAATTAAATAAGTATTTGTTTTGTTATATCTTGCATAAATAATAAGTTTATCTAGAGTTAATAGTCTTAATAACAAATAAGAAGATTTACATAAACAAAAACAATAAAATTTGTTATAAATTTAATAATTTTAAAAATAAAGAAATAAAGTTGTCTCTTAATAATGCAAAGATTAAAAAAAAGATTGCAAGAATTTGTCTTCAATAAAAAGCGTAAAATCGTGTTCGAAGTTCTATAATTACGATAGCAACAATAAGATTAAATATTAATTTTTCGTTAAAAGATAAAAAGAATAATAAATCGAATTAAATAATAATAAAGATTCGAAAAGCTTAATTAAAACAAGATTCTTTTCAGCGATAAATGCTCTAAAAGTTTTTAATAAAACAATTGATTAAAATAATTAAAGAAAGAATTAAGAAAAAAGAGAAATTTCTAAAGATTAAAAACGTTAAGCTTAAGAATTATTCAAAAATAATAAAAGTCTTAAATAAAAAAATATATATAAAAGAAAAAATAATAAAAACAAAAGTAAAGAACGTTACAATAAAGAACGTTTTTGCAATATTTAACTCTAATTTAAGAGTTATTAAGTATTAAAAAAACAAATCTAAAAAGAAGCAAAAAACTCTTGCAAACTATATATAACAAACAAAACATTTAAAGAGAATACTATAAACTATAAAGAATTAAGTTAATTTTAAAGCTTTAACTTAAAGTATTTTTACTTTAAAAATAAAAATATAAATAATAAATTTTTTAAATTTTTGTTCTAATTTGAGTCGCTCTTTCTTTTGTTCTCTTTTTAATAAAAAATTTAATACTATAGTAATAAAGAGAAAATCTTAAAAGTTTACAAAAAAAGAGAAAGAAACAATTGTTATTATAAAATCAATTAACGTTAAATCTATTAAAATTGTTTATTTTAAAAATATTGTTACAAGAATAAAATTTCTTAAAACTTTATATTTCGTTGTTTGTTTAATTGCGTAAATACGATTAAAAAATATAAAAGTTAAAACAATGTTTAATAATAATGCGAAAATCAATTGTATTAACAAGAGTTTTGCGAACAAAATTAATTTAGTTATTTGACAAAGTATTTTTATTTTATTAATAAAAATTACGAAAACACATATTTGTTTCGAAGAAATAATAAAAAATGCAAAGATATTAATTAAAAAAATAATAATTTATACTTTTATTTTTGTTCTTTTTCGATTTAATTACAAAATTCTATTAGATCGATCTTTTTAACAAAGTGTTTAAATAAGCTTTGTAAATATAAACAATAACTCTTTAAAATTAATAATTTATTTTAGAAACAAAGTAAAGCGTATTAATATTTTAAGAATATTTACTAATTATTTTAATAACAAAAATAAAAACGTTGTGTTCTTAAAGAAATCTTTAAATCTCTAAATAATTGTTTAATTAATATAATTGCTCGACTTTGCAAATCTAATTGTAGAAGATCTTTAAAGATAAAGATTAAAGTTATTAGAATAACAACGTTGCAAAATAAGATTAAAAAAAAATTAACAAAATTCTAATTAATTAAAGTAAACAAACAATATTAGCATCTATTTGTTTATTAATATAATTAATTAGAATTAAATAAATATTTGAATTAATATTATATTTTAAATATCTTAAAGATTATTAATAATTCGAACTTTTTAATTATACATTATAAAAAAGACTTTTACTATTTAATTATCTAAAAAGTTCGATATTCTTTGTTAATCTTTTATTGCATTGCATTTATTTGTTCGAATAAATACAATATATAAGCAAAAGATTTAAAAAACAAATTTAATAAATATGAGCAATTTAAATAATTTTATTTTAGACAAATATTTAAATTAAAAAAAAATGTTAAAGTTATTAATTACAAAGAATTTTTAAAAGAAACTTAACAAAAAATATAATCTCTTTTTAATATTTAAGTTCTTAAGTATTGAATGCAATTTTTATTTTATTAAGAAACGCATTTAAAAGCTAATTATAAAATTCGAACTTTTTTCGCAAAAATAAAAACTTTTAATTATAATGCTTTTTAATTATAAAATCGTCTTAATATAAAGCTTTACTAAAATAAATAAAATTAAATCAAAGATTGCACTTAATTAAGAAATTCGCATTATAAAATATAAGATATAACAAATCTTAAAATTTTTAATTTCTTAAATATTAAATTTTATTATAATTAAGATGCTAAAGAAACGTCTTTAAACAAATTTGCTAAAATATTGTTATAATCTTTATTAAAATCTTTAATTTTTAATAAGTAAAAAGAAGAAAAACAAGTATTGCATAATTAATGCGATTATAAAAATAAACAAAGTAATTATTTAAAATGCTAATATATTTTTTAATATCAACAAGTTTGCGAAAGAGTTCGTCAAAATAGTAATTGCGTTATTGATTAATTTTTTTTTAAAATACAATTAAATAAATCTTGCATTAAAGAGTTGCAATTTTATTGTTTTTATAATTTTTTTTAAACTACTTAGAATAATTTGTCTATCGCAAAATGCTATTAATTCGATTGCGTAATTTGTAAAAATTGTAATACGTATTCTTAAGATTTTTTTTAATAAATGTTATTTATTTGTAAACAACATAAATGTAAAACAAATCAAATTAAATTACAATAACAAAAAAATAATTTTAAAAATTAAACTATTTGTTTTAAAATATATTTAATAATTAAATGCAATATTAATAAACATAAAATTGTTCAAGTGCATTATATTTGACAAAAAATCTTAATTTTGCAAGTTAGAAATTAAAATTGTCAATTTTATATATAATTTTAATAAACAATCTTCTAATAGCATTAAAATTATTAAGATTGTTAAATAATTATTATACAAAAATGTTTTTAAAGTTAAAGTCTTTATAAAAGTATATGTTTATTATTAAATTTAAATACTAAAGTTTATAATTATTATAAAGTCGATTTATTGTTTATTTAAGACGAAATATATTTTTGTTTAAGACTTTGAACAACAAAATATTATAAATAAATTAAAAATTGCTTTAACAAATATATCGATAATGCGTATCTTAAACTACTTTATTTTAATTAACGAAATTATTTTAATTATAGATTCTAATTTAAAAGATTAAGAAATTGTATTAATACAAATTAATACAATAATAAAAAGAAAACATTTTTTACAATATAAGAATAAACTTTGAAACAAACAAAATTTTTAATACAATGTTAAAAAGCAAAAACGTCGAAAGCTTATAAATTTTTTAAAGAAAATATAATTCTAATTGTATAGAATTCGATTTACAATTAAAATTAATGCAAACGTTTTAATAATTTAACTTAATTGTTTTGCGACAAATTTATTCGACGCTTTAATAACTTGCTAGTTAATTTAAATTTGTTTCTTCAACTTTAATATACAATATATATTTGATCGAAAGCATACAACAACTAACAAATTTTCAAAAAAATCAAAAGAGTTATTCGACAATATTAACAATATTAATAAAAAAAATATTAATAATTTTATCAATAACTAGTTAAACTATGTTTACATTTATCTCACACAAATAATAATATTAAAAAAGAACAAAAATATTTTTGAAAACAAATATTTTAATAAATTCGAACAAATCGTTCGATATCTAATCTCGCTACAAAGATCAAATATAAGTTAGAAGAATTTTCGCAAATTTAAAAATTATGTTTTTTATTTTCTAATAGAAGAAAAGCGTTTGTTTCGAAAAATAAACAAAAATATATCTCTACGTAAAGTAATAAACTAGACAAAAGACAAAAATCGAATTGTAAAAAGCTTGCATAACAAAAATAATTATAAAGAAAAAAAAAGTATTTATTGACGCGTTGCAAATCGATATTAGTAACGAAATCTATTTAATTGTTACAAAAAATATATCGCAAATTGCAATAAATATTAGCGAAAAACTTCTAACAAATAAAAGAAAATTATACATTTAACTTACATCTTTAATTTGTAAAAAAAGATTGTTATAAATTGTATTTATATGTTAATTGCAAAAACGTTTATTAAAGTAAATTTAATAGTTGTTCGAAACAATTTAACAAAATAAATAAAAATTAAGACAATTCTAGATCTTAAAGCATTCGTTATAGTAAAATTTTTATAAAAGAACATTTTTTATTAATATAAATATGTTAAGAAAATAATTATAAACGACAAACTTAAAAATAAAGTTAATATAACAATTAAACTTCTAAAAAAATATAATCTTAAAAAAGTAATAATATCGACTTATTATTTATAAACAAATAAAATAATAAAAAGAAAATATAAACTTATTGTTAATGCTTTGTTCAAATTAATAAAAAAAGTCTTTACAAATTGATTATAACATTTGTACGCAATCTTGTAAACAAATAAAACAACAATTCGAAAATTTATTAAGAAAACGTCGTTTTATCTTAAGTTCAAATACGAAGCTATATTGTTAATCGAAATAAAGTATCTAACTTAATATATTATAAATTAAGAAAAAATTTATTTAACAACAAATCTACTAATATTGCGAGCAAAACAACTAAAAAGAAGAAATAAGAATTTTTAGAAAGTAGTTTTGCGTCTTTGTCGTTTTAAAGAAGCAAATAAAGATTTTTTCGATAATAATTATTAATTATTGACGCGTTTATTTTAAATTAAAGATTTGATTTTATTGTATAATATTAAATTCGATAAAAAATATAACGTAAAACTATTCTTTCAATAATTAGATTTCTTTAAAATAAAAAAAGAAGACAAAATTAAAGACTTTTATGTTTTGAAAAAAATTAATAATACAAAACTTAAAAGTATTTATTTAGAAAATTAATTAAAAAAATATATAAAAAGAAATCAAGATCTTTAGATCTTTGCGAAGTCAAAAAACAAAAATAAAAAAATAAAAAATAATTTTATGCAAAAGATAAAAAATTAATTTAATTAAAACAACAAAAGATTGTTTGCAATTATTATATTATTGCTATTTTATTACGATTATTTAAATTATATAGAAGTGTAAAAAAAAAATTTATAAAAAAGAGAAAAGTTGCGATCTTTATATTTGTTTTATTTATAAAAATTTTAATATAAAGTTTATTAATTTATAAGCATTAAGAAGAAATTTAATTACGCAAAGTAATTTACAAGATATTATAATTTTAAGTACTCAAAAAGCAACAAATAAAAGGCAAAAAAATTAAAAAGTTAAAATACTAACAATTTTAATTACTTAAAAGTAGACGAACAACATTAGTGTTTGTTCGTTTATTTTAAGTAATTAAAATTAATAACTAAAAAGCAATCTAAAAACATTAATAGCAAATCTTAACTTAAAGTTCTAAAATTTTAAAAAAAAATTTAAATTATAAAGAACGAGTTTTAATTATTTTTTATAAAGCATTTTTTAACAATAAAGATAACAAGATTATATGTTAATTATATTAGTTTTATACTTGTTTGCAAGTTAATATACGAATAAATGTTAATATAATCTTTTTGCGTAATTGATAATATAAATTTTGCAAACAATAATTAAGTCTATAAATTAAAGACTTTTGCATTTAGAGCTTTATATTTGTTAGATATTTAAAACAAGTTATTGCTTTATTTATTAAAACATAGCAACTTAATAATTTAATTCTTTATTTACAAAATTCTTTTTTTTTAATTTATTATTTTTGTATAAATTTTTTTAATCGAACTTGTATTATAACAAATTTAGAACAACAATTATAAGATATTAAACGTAAACAACTTTTTGCGAAAGAAACTTCTTAATTTTTATCAAAAAATTAAAATTAAAAACAAGAATTATTATTTATGTTAACAAAAAGATTTTGTAAAAAGCGACAACTTGCATTTGCTAAACAAAATATAAGTTAAACTTCGATAATATTAACGTATTTTTTTTGTAGTCAAAAATTAATTTTTTCGATTAAATTATTTTAAGCGCAAAATTAGCAAATATTATTGTAGCAATTACAAACGTAGTAGCGTTAAACTTCTTAAACTTAAACTTAAATTAAACTACAAAAAATAATTATTTAATTTATAAAAGACAATTTAATTATTAAAAATCGCATTTATATTTAAGTAATTAACATTCTACTTTAATGTAATAAAACTATTAACAAAAAAAAAATGTTTAAAAAATCTTCGAAACATAATTCTAAATATTTTAAAAATAATTAAAAATTAAATGCGAGATTTATAATAAATTGTTAATAAGAACGCTCAAGTATTAATAAGTAACTTATTATAACAAAAATTAAAAAACGCAACACAAGAAATTAATTAAAACAAAAAACTACAAATTCAAAATAATTAAATTTAACTTCGCAAACTATAATTATTAAAAATTGCAAATATGTTGTTTAAAAATGTAAATTAATTAATTATTAAAACAATATTGCGAATAGCAAAGAAACGTAAAAATCTAAAGAAAGTTTTGAAAAAATTAAATCGAATTATGTGCGATTAACTTAAATTTCGCATTATAGAATCGAAATGCGTTGCTAACTATATAATCGACAACTATAATAAAATAAATGCTAGAATATTTAAAATTATAATAGCGTCTATTAAACAAAAGCTTTTAGAAATTAAAATAAAAAATTATTTTTAAAAGTTTAATTTAATAAGAATCTTAGACGCGAAGTTAAAGAAAACTTGTCAAACAAAAGTTTAAATAATTTTGTCTTCTTTTACAAAAGATGCAAAAAGAGCGCAAACTTAAAACAATAAATTAAAAAAACTTAAATTGTTAATTTTAAAATTAAAGTTAAAGTCGAAATTTAAAGATAACAAAACTTATAAAAGATAAAGCAAAAAAAAAAATTATTATTATAATCGCAAGATTTAATATTAAAATTGTCTTTTTTAAATTTTAAATTATTTAAAGTTGTTAATACAACAAAATTACATACTTTAATTATTAAAATTGCAAATTTTTTTTAAAGACAATAACTATCTTTATTTTAACAAACAAAAAAAACAATACGAAAAATTATTTATATATAAAAGTGTAAGATGCGAGTGCGTTTGCTTCTTGCTAGCGCACTAAGATATAAAAGACATAAGATATAATAGACTTGTATTACTATGTTTCAATTATATAAAATAAATAATAATAGAACTAATTGTTAAAGAATAACAAGAGACGAGCTTTCTTTCTATTTAATACTTGTTATAACGCGCGAGTCTATTTTTTGCTATTTAATTAGAAAGAAGTGTCGTGTTATTCGAGACTTTTATAGACATTCGAAATTACGTATTTTGTTATATCTTAATGCGCTAGCGCGTTAAGAGCGCTATAACATTATAGTTATCTTCTTTCTTAAAGCATTAATTTTTAATAATGTAAAAAGTTGTATTAGTTTTATTAAAACAAAGACGTTTATTAAGCGTTAACGTTGCAAAAGCTTATTAAAAATTTTCTCAAATCTCTTTAAGAATTAGAAGAAAAAAAGTCTTCTATTTAATAGAAGTAAATTTATATGTTAATTTAACACAACTTATAGAACAACGTAATAGCGACAATAACAATTTATAATACGTTATTGCTTTGTTGTTTGTTGTTGTTAAAATTCAAAATAAAATTTAAAGTAAAATTAGTATTGCGCAAACGTTAAATAAATTATAAACATAAATGTTGTTGTTTCTTTTTTCTTTTTCTTTTTTTTTAATATTTTTCTTAATTGTAGTTGCTTTATTGCTATAAGTAAATTGTTGTAAGAATAATAATGTGTAAAGCTTATATATATAGTGCAAATCTTAATTAATGTATTTTTTGCTTCTTTTTTTTCTATTTTTTCAACTACATTTTTTAAGAAATTAAAAAAATAAAAAAGTAAACAATTTTAATATTTTGTTGTTTACGATACTAATATATTATAGTTTATAATAATTTTTTATATATAACTTGCGTAGACAAATATACATACGTTTGCGAAAAAAGAAATGTTTATATTTGTTGCAAAGTTTTTTATTGCAAATTAAATTGCTATATTGTAATAAGTTTTGCGTACGTTTACGATGCAACAATTGTTAATGTTTATTAGTTTATTAAACGTTTTCGAAATTTTGTAAAAAAACTTGTTATCAATTATTGCGAAACGTTCGAGATAAAAAATACAATTTCTAGAATAATAAAATGCGTGCAAAAAAGTATAGTTCGCAACATAAAGAGTTAACGACGCAATAAAAAATTTATTTTATTAATAACAAATTAAGCTCAATCTCGTATTTAATAACTTGAACAAAATTTAATTTTCGCTCAAGAGCGTTAAGTTAAGTTCGAACAAAAACTTGCAAAAACAAAGATAATTTAAAATAAAACTTTTGCTAAAACGCAACAATTAATCAATCTACTTTTTAAAAAAGTATTAAAGATAAGCATTTTCGTTTACTTTTTAATATTTTACTAATATGCTTTTAAAATTTAAAGCAAAATAAAAACGAAAACAAGAACAAATTATTAATAAAAACGAAAAAGATAAAGTTAAAACAAATTGTCTTTAAGTTTGTCGTCAATCTAAATAGAACAAATTCGAAAAATTCTTTTGCGAAGTTTTACAATTTTGCGATAAAATTTCTTATTAACTTTAAGTTGTCGACGAAATTGTTAAATAAAAATATAATAAATTTTATTTTAATTTTTTTCGCGCTTCGTTTGTTTACATTTTTTTAAAAAATAAAGAATGCAAAGATGCATATAAATAACAAAAGCAAATCTATAACAAAAACAAAGAAAATCGTACAAAGCAAATTTTTTATAATTTGTTTTTCTTAAGATAATGTAAATACTTTAAACAATTTCGAAGATTTATCTATAATTAATTTTAAAAAATTCGACAATTTATTTTCAAATAAATTCAATTTTTTTTTTAGTTGTTTTAGAATAAATTTAGTAAAATGTTAAGAACTTGCGAAGTCGTTGCAATACGTCGTTAATTAATTAACAATAATAAAGTAGCTTTATTTTTAAACTCTTTTTTAAGTATTTATGTTAAAAGAAGCAATTTTATTATTTTTAGCATTTTGTGTAACAAAATAAAGAAGTCTTCTTATGTAACCTAATTATACAACGACAATACAATAACAATTGCGCAATATTTTATCGAACAAATTATTATTAATATAATCGTTGTTGTCGCAATATACGTTGTGCTATTTTTTTTGCTTTCGCTTATTGTGCGTTTGTTTTTCAAAATTCTTTTATAACTTATTAACATTATTTAGAGATTTTTTTTTTAATTATTGATTGTACTCTTTGTTTTAATTTATTTATTTAATTTTATATTATTTTTGTCTCTTTAACTTAGTTTTATCTAGAATTTTTTTAATCTTTTATTAAACTTTGTTGTTAATAAGTTTTAAAACTTATAATATTTGTTTTGTTTACTTATTGTTAATACGATGCAAATATAACTTTAGAAATAAAACATAAAAAGTATTATAAATTCGATAAATATTAAATAGAATAAGACAATAAATTTGCGTTTTAATTTTATTTTAATTCTAAACGATTTAATATATTTGTGCGATATTTTTTTGCTAAATCTTTTTTACTTTAGATTTTTAATTAAGAGTATAATTAATTCTTTAATAACAAAGCTCTTTAATTTATGTTTTTTATTGTAATATTTTATTTGTTATGCGACAACGTTTTTAAGACGTTTTGCTAGAATCTTTCTTAAATTATAAAGCTATTTTACGCGTTTTTGTATCAATAATATCTTTTCTTTAATAAAGTTGTTCTTAACTTTATAGTAAATCTTCGAATAATAATTGTATATTAAATAGAACGACGAAGCTTTAATTAAAACGTAATAATTATTATTGTAGACAAATTCTATTATTAATAATAGATTTGCCTATTTTGTCTATTTAGCGTTAGCGTAAATGCAAAGATAGTATTTAAGAGTTTAATTTTGTCGTTTAATTAAGTTATTTGTTTAAGAATAAAAGATAATACTTAATTGTTTTTTAATTCGTATATAGAAATATATAGCAAATTAAAAAACACTAATAAAGACAAATTCTTTGTTACTTACTATATTAGTTGACGTTTCAAAACGTAAAACAATTTTATTAAAAAACACTTTCGCTAGCTTTGCGACATCGATTCTAGTAATTACAAATATATATTTGATTATTTTCGTATAGCAATCGATTATTACAAAAATCGAATTATATACAATTTATAACGCTTGTTTAACGACAAACTTGTTACAAAGTTTATAATAATTTTTTTTATAACTTTTTTGCTACAAATAAGAATTAAAGCTTATTATATAATTTATAACAAGAAACTTTAATGCGTTAACAAACATTATATATTTTGATATATATTTTTATTTGCTTAGCGCAAACAAATTAGAAATACTTTCGCTAAAATAAATCTAAAGTTTTCTTAATCTTAAAATGTTTCGTTAAAAAGTTGTTATAATTCTTGCGAATTAATTTTTTTTTAATAATTATATTTTTTAAAATATAGAGCAATTTGTTATATTTAACAAGACTTTTTTGATCTAAAGTTTATGTTATTTGTTTGCGACAAAACAACTTTTTAACTTCGATTCGAATTTTTTCGATTTAAGTATCTTTAATCTAAAGATTCTTTATTAAGAATTTTATTAATTTTTAAGATTTTTTATACAATTTTTTTAGCATGTTTTTAATTTTTTTTTTAAAATAACAATTTGTATTCTAGTTAATTAAAATAAAGATACTAGTTTTTTTTAAACTTTCTTTTTACTTTATAATTGCAAAATCTTCGCGTTATTAATAAACATTTTTGCTAATTGTAATACGAAGATTAGATTATCTAATATCTTTCGTTCGCTTTGCGTTAGCGACTTTTTGTTAAACAATAACATTAACTTATTTTAAAATACAAGAGCTAAATTATTTAATATTTTTTGTTTGCTTTGCGCTAGCGAATTTTTGTTAAATAATAATATTAATTTGTTTTGCAACATTAATAACAATTTTATATTTAACAACAAAATCTTTTCGTAACTAAGATGTTTCGACAATTTATTTGTTAGATTTTTTTTATTTAAACGATAAAAAATTTTAAAATTATAAACAATTAACTTAAACGTCTAGCGAATTTGTTTTAAGTTTAGCTTCTTTTAATTTATAAATCTTCTAAGATTATTATAATTCGATTATATCTTAATAAAATAAGTATTGTTTTTTAAATAATATTTTTATTGTTTAAAAACAATTACAATAGTTAGCAATTCTTAATTATGCGTCTTATAATTTTGTTTCGTCGAAATTATCTTTCGCAATTAGAATGCTATTAGACGTCAATTTTTGTTGTTATTTTGTTAACTTAAGATACTTGCGATTGCAAAGTTAAACGCGTCAATCTTTACTTTAATTTTCTTGTTTAAGTTGTAGTAATAAAGTAGTGAAGCTAACATAAAGATGTTGCAAAGTTAACAAAACGCTTGCTTTGCTTTATTTAATTAAACAAAAAAATTATATTTTTTGCTATTTTTTTTTTTTTAATAGATTAATAAGAGAAGCAATTCTTTTCGAATAGTAATATATAAAGCGTCTATAAAAGTTTACAAATTCTAAAAACACTTGAAGTTTGCAATAAGTTTTTAATTTAAATTACTTCTTAATTGTTTTAAATTTTTTCGAATTTATCTATATATCTTTTAAGAATACAATAAAGTTTAAAAATTCAATTTTTGTAGTATTAAATTTACAATTTTTTAGATTAACATACAACGAATACTTGCAAAGACGTTTTAGCATTTATTTAATATAACGCTAATACTTCGTCGAATTATTGCTATAAATAAATATATTATTTATATAAATTACGCAAGTTATATTGATTAGCTTTCGCAATATTTTATTAATATAAATTTAAAAAATTGCAAATACATTTGCTAATTTAAATAACATAACTTAATACTTGAAATACTTATAGCGTATACAAAACGTTATTTTTTATTTATTGTTGCATTTAATACAAATGCAATAATAGACATTCTTTAGATTTAAGACGATAAAGCACTTTGCTTTGCATAGACAATCTAGCGTTTCTATAATTAGAGACAATAAATAACAATTTTTAATAGTAATCGTATTTAGATCTCTATAATTAATATATAAACGTAATTTATTGTTCAATTTTAATACAAATAAAATAGAAGTGTTTGCAAACAAAACTAAATATTTAATTCAATCTTTAGCTAACACATTATTAAGATATCGCTAAAGTATTGTTAGCTTATTTTATAAAAAATTATAAAAAAATATAAATAATAACTCTTTATTGTTTTAAATCTTAATAGCGTAATTTTCTCTTCTTAATTTTAGTAGAATTTTAATTAATTTATTATTATAAACATCTTTTAAATCTCTTAATTTCTTAAGAATTTTAGATTTTGCTAATTTTTTGTTTGACGTCTTTGTAACATTAGCGCAAACAATTGTATAAATTATGCTATATTTAATTAAATCTAAAACAAACTATTTAAGATTAATTATCTTTAATTTTTTTTCTAAGATCTTAAATCGCTAGCTTTGCGTCTTTAGATTAATCAATATATTTTGCTTAAATAACATTGACATATCTAATATAAGATTAAAGCTTATATATTTTATTAAGTAGAACAAGATAATATATTCTTAATGTTGATCTTATAAGTTAATTAAGTAATAAATTAACTTATAGACGTCGTAATAGAAACAATTATTGTTATTAAAAAAACTTGATGTTAATAAGATAGCAAATATAAATTGCAATTTTTATTGTACTATATAAATATAATTAATAAGATTTATTTTAGCTTTCGAGTTAACTAGGTTTGTAACTTAACGTTTATTATTAAAAAGTCAAATTTAATCTTTTACTAAAATCGAATCTATTGTTTTTATTTATTTTTTTTGTTTTGTTTGCGAAACGTCGACGAAGCTTAATCTTTTTTTATATTTGTTGTAATAATAATAAAAACAATAGACTTGTTTTATTTATACTTATTAAGATATTTTGTTTTGTAATACTCTCTTTTATAATATTTAAAGTATTTAATACAATTTAAATAATTTGTATTACTAATTTCGTAAATTTGTTTGCGCAACGTTAACAAGTTTTTAAGAGTATATAACTTCTTACTTTTAATAGATTTGTTAATATTGTTTAAGCAACAATCTTAATAAAATTTGTTTAAAAAGACACTAGAATCTTTTATAATTTGTTAATTTTTAAAGTTGCTTATATTTGTTTTACGAATGCAATTTAGCGTTTGTTTTTATATAATAATTATAGCTAGAAGTTTATCGCAAATATTTGATATACTATTAGTATCTAGAATTTTTATTTTTAAATTCGACTTAAACTTAGTTAAAAATATATAGATTTTATGCTTTTTCAAAAGTAATACTAAATAAATTTTTAACTTATTTAGATATCTCTTAAAGACAATTATTTTTTAATTTAGTTTTTGTTTAGCAATCTCTTATTTTTTGTAAACAAGAAAATAACAATTAGTAAAATTAATTATTAAATTTAATAAAAACTTTTTAAATTCTTTAAAGATTTTGTTTTTTAATTTAGCGTTATTGTTTGTTCTTAAATATTATTAAATAGCAATATCGTTTTTTAAAAATAATATATAATAAAGAATTTTGTTCTTATTTGTAATAAAGTACGTCAAAAATTGCATTATATTAATATTAATTTTTCGAAATTAAATAATATATTTATTTACGCTTTAACTTTTGTACAATTTTAGCTTTTCAAACTTTAGAAACTTAAACATTATTAATAATAATACAATAATAAGTTGTAAAACTTAAGAGTTTGTTTGTTCAATTATTATAACTTAAGTCTATTAGACATTTTGCAAATTTCGAATCTTTATTATTAAGATTTTTATTTGTTAATATAAAATAAGAGTCTTAATCATAGTTAAACTATCTTCTTTATTATTATTACGTTAACAAAAATTATTTTTGTCGACATTTTGTAAGCGATTGTTGCTTCGAAAGATATCAAAGTCTTTCAACTCTAATTTAGTAGTTAAATAGTTATTGTAACTTAAGCTATTATAATTTAACATAATATTATTACGTTTCGAATTTTTCTTTTTAAAAAATAGAATAATTAAAATTGTAAAATACAAATGCGTTTGCTTTTTGTTAACGCATTAAAATATAAAAAATGTAAGATATAATAGACTTGTATTACTATGTCTTAACTATATAGAATAAATAGTAGTAAAACTAATTGTTAAAGAACAACAAAAGATAAGCTTTCTTTCTATCTAATACTCGCTATAACGTGCAAGTCTATTTCTCGTTATTTAACTAGAAAGAGATGTCGTGCCATTTGAGACTTTTATAGGCATCTAGAGTTACGTGCCCTGCCATATCTTGATGCGCTAGCGCGTTGGGGGCGCTATAACATTACAAAAAGTAAACATAAATTTGCGATATTAAATTAACTATTATTCGACAATATTAATCAAAGTTTTTTAACTAATTAAACTAACTATGTTAATAAAAAAGCAAAAAAAAATCTAGTTACAATTATATTAAAATCGATTGTTTGCATAGCTTATTAAAGAAAGCTAGAATTTCTATTAAAAATAAATCGAGTTTCTAATAATTAAATTAAGAAACAAATAATTTAGTATTATAAGAAACAAAACAATTTTTTAGCTTTTATAAAACAAAATAAATTAAACTTTAAGCTCAATATTTGTTTATTTATCTTTAAAGATTTCTTAAAACAATATGCTTATAAGAAAAAAGAACTAATCTTTTTACTTAACAATTTTTAATAAGCTAATATTTAATTTCGAATAATAGATAATATTGATTTAGCAAAATAAAATTAACATAAAATAATTATTTGTCAAAATTGATTTGTTTATTTAATTTTTAACTCGAAGTATTAAATATAATTGCAACTTCAAAACGAATTGCAAATAATATTATATTATTAACGAAAAAATAATAATTAATAAAAAAAAATTCTTAATTGTTTGTTTTCTATATTGCAAATAATAATACAAGTAAATTTAAATTCTTATATAATGTACGTACTTTTACAACACAATTACAAGCATAAATTGTTAACAACATTGCATTTGTTAGTTTTTAAAAAGTATAAAAATTAAACATTAAAACGTTACTTTAATCTTAATATAAACTAAAACGTTTATTAAGAATCTTAACAATTGCAATCGATTATTTTTTTTGTCGCATAAAATAATTTGTTTTGCAAAAAACATTTGCTAGACAATTTTTATATTTAGATCGATATATAATTGCAAAAAGCAATAAAAAAAGAATAACAAAACAAAAAAATATTAAAAATTAAATTAATAAAGAAGAATTTGTTAGAATAAGAATTGCGTTAAACAAATGTGCTTTGTTAATTTAAAGATATACAAATTGCGCAATTTTAAATCTCTTATTAGTAACTAGAAATTAAAATCGATACAAAAATTAAAATGTTTTTTGTCTACGTAACTCTATTAAAAAATAAAGAAACTTTAAAGAATTTTTGAATAAATATAAAAAGCAACATTGTTGCAACTTATTAAGATTTAACTTTGTTAAATTTATTTTTAATTAATATACTTTATTGTTACTTTTTTCTTAAATTAATCTTTTAAATTTACGTCAAAAAAGCTTATTACTATCGTTATTGTCTTTAAGAGATAAACAAAATTTACAACAATTAACTTTATTAAATACTTAATTTCGATCAAATAATTTTTTTGACTTTAGAGAAAATTTTATGTAAACTAATTTATTACGTTCTTTACGCAATCGATTCGAATAACAAAAGAAACAAAAAATCTAATCTAACAATCTTAAAAAAATAAGAGCAATTTTTTTATTTTTTTATTACAATTTTTATATAAGTAAAAACAAAAATTTCTTGATTTAGTAATCAAGAAACAATTATTAAAAGAGAGAGAGTTGTATGTAATTAAGTAATCAAGTAATATTAAACTATAAACTTAAAAATGTTTGTTACTAGTATTAGCGATCTATTTGCAATATATATGCGATCTCTCTTACTTAGATTTTAGAACCTTAGCTATTTAATATATTATTAAATTGTATAGTGCGATTTATGCATACATCGCGATAAGTCTCTGTTGTTATAGTTGCCTACTAATTGGAATCCTGTCCCTATCTCGTTACACTAACATTGTTAGTTTTTACAAATAAAACAAATTATTAAGATATATATTAATTAATATCTTAGTTATTAGTAGAACAAATATAATATATATACGAACTATAACAAAATTATCTATTAGAAATTATCTAAGTTGTTATAAAATAAAGTTATAATAAACTTTATTATTAAGTTACTTAAATTAACAAACTTAGCAATTAAAAATAAATATAATTCGATACTAATAATAGTTAATAAGTTTATTAAGTACTTGCATATTATTATATACAAAGAAAAGTTTATTGTAGAACAACTAAAATATATTATATTAAATTAACTTATACAATATTATAATATATCTAAGAAATTAACTAATAATAGAGACAAGCTCTTTATATTTAATTATTAAAAGACGCTTCTTTTAATATTAGATACAAAACTTTAAATATCTATTATCTATTACTTAGTTATAAATAGTTAAATAAAACAAACAAATTGAAGTTTTAAGCAATATTTAAGATATTATATTAACAATACTTATAATAATTAAATATTGCTTTTATCTATAATACAACTAGTATTTAATACAAAGATTTTAAATATTATTAAAATAACTTTATTCTTTGTTAACTATAGCAAGAAATTTAATTTTTTTAAGAAAAAATATATATATTTATTAACGCAATTAATTATTAAAAGAATAAAGATACTAAAAAAGATATACAACAATATTTCGAAAATATAGAAAAAATTAATTAAGTATTAAAATAAAAAACAAAAAACAAATTCTTAACTAAAAAAAAGAAATAAAATATATCTTTTTATAAAAAATCTTAAAACAAAAAAGTTAAACAAAAAATTAAACTATATTAAAGTCGAATTGTTTTTTATTAAAAAAACTAAAAAATTAATTAATTACAAATTCGACTTATTTAAAAATATTAAAGTATTTTTAATATTTTATATTTTATTCTTAAAATTAGCAAATTTAATTATATTCTTATAGAATACTTTTTATTTTTATTTGCAAAAAAAAAAATTAAAATTGAGAAAATTTTTTAAGATAAAAAGATCAAAAGTATCTTATTAAGTAAAAAAAAAAATTTATTTTCAAAAATATATAGAAATCTTTTAAGAATCTTCGACAATACTAAAGATTGCTAAAAGAGTTTTAAAAAAAAAACGCTCTTTTAAAAATTAAAGAACAACTTTTAAAATAAATTGTTAATAAAGCAAGCAATAATTATCTCTTAATTTAAATAAAAACTAGTTAAATTTTTTAAAGTATTTAATTTATTTAGATTCTAAATTTCGCAACAAAATATTTTGTTATTATGTTTTTTCAAAAATTTCTTTTGTTTGCGCAATCTTTTTATATATATATATTGTTTACAAAGCTTCTAATAAAATTTATTAACACAAATAGTTATTAATTGCTTTCTTTTTTTTAGTATATTTTTTTGTTCTTTTAAAAATTGCTATTTAATATTAGAAAAACTACAACAATTGCATTTAATTAAGAATCTTATATATTTAATATAATAACTAAATTTTTTCTCTATTTTACAAAAAAAGTTATAACAAGTATAACAAAAACATTAAAATATAATAATATTTGTTCGAAATAGTCTTCGATAAAGCTTGTAACGTTGTTGGAACTTTTTAAAATTATTAAATATAATAATAGAAAAAATAGATTATAATATTTTTAAAACAAAAATCTTAAAAAAGAAAATCATATTATAAGTTATATACTTAGTTTTACTAATTACAATATAAAGCTTTTTATAATATATAGAATACAATCTATTAAAAAAGTATTATATAACTAAATTAATAAATTAATAAAATTAAAGAAATCGATTTACTAAAATTATCAATTTAGAAATTAATAAATTATTGAAATTAAAGTATTGATCTAGTAATTTAACTAATCTATTATATATACAACTTTTAAACGCAACTCTTTTATAAATTGTGTTTAATTTATTTTAAGTTTTGATTTACTATTACGACTACTTAAATTGCAAAGTCTTGTTATTAAGTAATTGCTTGCATTGTTTAAAGACGTCTACAAATCTTTTCGATAGCATAATTATCTCTAATATCTTCGTAAGAAGTACTAGCGTAATACTCTCTTAGTAAATTAGTATCGACTTAATAGAGCTATTGTATTATAGAAATTGCTTTCTCGAATTATTAATATATTTAGTGTAATTGTTGGATCGGATCGAACAATTTTTTTTGATTCGATCCAAGTAGATTGACCGTCGGGTCGGGTTTCGATTCCAACTTTAGGAACCGACCCGACCCGACGATTCCAACCCTAGGAATCGACTCGAAACCCGAGTCGATTCCTATTATTTTGGAATCGACCCGACTCGACCCGAGTCGATATTCGATTCCAATATTAGGAATCGAATCGAATTGTCAAGGAATCGAAAATTACGTCATTATGCCAAGAATTACTAATTTTAGATTTTTTTTAATTAATAAAATAGAATATTTGCATCTATAGGCCCTATAGACCTTATAGATGCAATTTATTAATAAAATGCAATATTTGCATCTATAGGCTCTATAGACCTTATAGATGCAATTTATTAATAAAATGCATTATTTGCACCTATAGGGTCTATAGAACCTATAGGTGCGATTTAATTATTTTCTTTTTAAAAAGTAGAAATGCATTACTATAATGCATTACCTTATTATAATTTAGATAATTAAATATTATAAAATATATATTGACTATATATTGACTATAT